>Ga0272441_10003576_pt1 | contig 29381 bp, 30 predicted proteins | sample SSMProp6N_FD_193582 | JGI IMG/M metagenome (GOLD analysis project Ga0272441, IMG submission 193582) | Marine sediment archaeal communities from Little Sippewissett salt marsh, Falmouth, MA, United States - SSM-Prop-6N | ecosystem: Environmental > Aquatic > Marine > Wetlands > Sediment ... | reverse complement strand
CCCCTGCATGTTCCCCACGCATGTGGGGATGAACCGCACCGTGACTTGGTACGCTACAGCAACGGTCAATGTTCCCCACGCATGTGGGGATGAACCGTAATCAACTTCCTGTTTCTTTAGTCTCGCCACATGTTCCCCACGCATGTGGGGATGAACCGCGCTCAAGGAATCAGATTTCTATATCGATCGGATGTTCCCCACGCATGTGGGGATGAACCGGTGGCCTCCTTCGGCCTTTCCGGTGAGGCGGATGTTCCCCACGCATGTGGGGATGAACCGGGCTTGCCGGGAACCTTGGGAACCTTTGGGATATGTTCCCCACGCATGTGGGGATGAACCGTGAGAAAAAAAGGTCAAAGAGTAGGCTATCAGATGTTCCCCACGCATGTGGGGATGAACCGTCACATTTATTAGGACAACCCCTTGTAGTAAAATGTTCCCCACGCATGTGGGGATGAACCGTGCCATACTCGACACCGAGCTTTTGACAAATAATGTTCCCCACGCATGTGGGGATGAACCGACAGCATACCCAAGGTGACAATGAGCCTTGCCATGTTCCCCACGCATGTGGGGATGAACCGTCATCAACCCTGTATCCGGCATTCCACCTTGCATGTTCCCCACGCATGTGGGGATGAACCGATGGTTGCCAACGAGGCCAAGGAGGGGTGAGGATGTTCCCCACGCATGTGGGGATGAACCGATAAATGCGGATACCGGGGACGCCTCTCCGGGATGTTCCCCACGCATGTGGGGATGAACCGTGCGGCCTCTTCGACAAGGTCGTGACGGTCATATGTTCCCCACGCATGTGGGGATGAACCGTCTGCTATGTCATAGTAAACCGGAATGTTGAGATGTTCCCCACGCATGTGGGGATGAACCGAAGGATGGCGAGCCTCTTGGGAAGCAGCAAGGATGTTCCCCACGCATGTGGGGATGAACCGGGAAGCTGCCCCAATAGTATCTGGAACCTGAAATGTTCCCCACGCATGTGGGGATGAACCGGTAAGTATGGCGATGTGACAGGAATAGATTATATGTTCCCCACGCATGTGGGGATGAACCGTCTATTCCATCCTTTACTGATTTATCCGCCTTATGTTCCCCACGCATGTGGGGATGAACCGAAGTTAGATCTGAAGAGAGAAGAAATGGCTAAATGTTCCCCACGCATGTGGGGATGAACCATGCCCACCCCCAAAGCTGAACCGATTGCACTCATGTTCCCCACGCATGTGGGGATGAACCGAAAAACAAGAATTCCAACTAAAATATTTTCACATGTTCCCCACGCATGTGGGGATGAACCGCTCCCTCAACCTCTGAAGTGGACAGCAAAAACATGTTCCCCACGCATGTGGGGATGAACCGGTAATAGATACATGTATGTTTAGCGGTGAGCAATGTTCCCCACGCATGTGGGGATGAACCGACGATGATCGACGCCTGGACGGCGGAATCGAAATGTTCCCCACGCATGTGGGGATGAACCGGGACCAACCGTTGCGCCCGCCGCGCCTTTATAATGTTCCCCACGCATGTGGGGATGAACCGTACCTGGAAGTTGCGGAACAGGAGAAGGTCTTATGTTCCCCACGCATGTGGGGATGAACCGCTGTTTGCCCGTATCCACGATGATATTATTAAATGTTCCCCACGCATGTGGGGATGAACCGAAAGAACTTCCCTCTTTTTATTACGTTGATGCATGTTCCCCACGCATGTGGGGATGAACCGGACGGGGTCGACTCCCCCTCATCGGAGGCGACATGTTCCCCACGCATGTGGGGATGAACCGAAAAGTGTCTTCCAGAATACGGTGACACTGCTATGTTCCCCACGCATGTGGGGATGAACCGAGGTATTTGGTTATCAGGAGAGGCATGCGGAAATGTTCCCCACGCATGTGGGGATGAACCGATCGACTTCGTGATGGCAAATATCACAGTATAATGTTCCCCACGCATGTGGGGATGAACCGAATGCTCTTACCCGCCAAGAGGCTGTCTTTCGATGTTCCCCACGCATGTGGGGATGAACCGACCAGGTCCTCCGATTCGGTGTCGTAGGTCCCATGTTCCCCACGCATGTGGGGATGAACCGGCATATGATTTTTCAAGCAAGATTGGCTCAATATGTTCCCCACGCATGTGGGGATGAAAGTAAAATGATTGGCAGTAATAATTATATAACGGTTAAGTAAATTAATCGTTAGAAAATGGAAAAACGGATATCGGCTGATCGGTAGTTTCCTCTGGGACGGGAGACGACTTCTGGTATTTTACCTCCGACTTGGTTTTCTCCGAGAACACTCCCTCTCTCGGCGGCTTGTACCGCGTCACTCGTTTTTTTCTTCGTTTTCATGGGCATAGTCTATCCTATCCCCGAATGGCTGTAACTGCTTTCTCCCATTGCAACCTTTGTTTGATTCGGTAATTGGTCCAATATTAACACTATTGTGTATCCTACCATGGTACGTCGCTCTTCGTTATCCAATCCAATAATCCCGAGAGGGTAATACACTTTTTCTATTCTTAGTAATTACCCCGTCCCTTTACAACCCCACAAAGAAAAACAAATAAGGAGTAGGGCCAAAAGGCCAACTATAGACATTTGTACCGCCGGCCTCAAAAAAGAAGGCCTGACATTTTCACCCCACTTTATGAGATTGCCAATCCACGGGTCCTGCTTGTAATGATTCTTCTGATCTACATGAAAATAAGCGTTCTCTTCAGCCACGATTTCCTTGATCGCTTTTGCCACGGCTTCCTCGATCGCTTCCCTAGTCAACTCTTCTGTCGTATTCATCAGGCATCCTCCTTTATTCAATAATACCTTCGTACTTTGTTTCGCCGAGCTTATCGGTCCACCGCTCCGCCAGTTCCCGCGATTGCCGTAGCAACTCAGTTATGTATCTCCGACGTGCTCTTGCTTCCTCGGAATATTGCCCATGCTTCCAGTTCGCTCTCCTTGATCTTTCGAGCCCCTCCTTCGTTTTCGGACCGGTACTTTTTCCACCGTGTATGTAACAGACACGTTTGCCTTTCATCGCTGGATTTCCACATTGCTTGCCGGTACTCTTTGCGATAGCCTGGCATCGGGGTAATGACCGTAGATCACATGGGGGATTTCCATTTTTCAGACGCCCAGGGGGATTCTTCTCCCGCTGTCCTTGAGGTTCATCTTTAATTTTTTTCATTACTCTCCTCCCCCCTGGTTCACATTAACGGTTCCGACAACAGCTTGTGCTCCCTTGTTCACGTGGACGTGCTCCACCGTAACCTTCTGCTGCCCTCCTGATCGATATCGCTTCAGTACCTCTACTTGCTGGTTGAAGGTCCGAAGCAATTTCGTCGCATAATTTATATTCGCTTTCCTTCCTTCAAATGTTTGGCCGTCGAGCATCGCCATTCGCAACGCATCCATAGCCACGTTATGTACTCCCAACATCTGGACCGCCATTAGCCCTTCCATCTCATCACGCGGTTGTATTCCGTTGAGGAATGCTGCCGTTACATTGCAAGCCCTCTCCACTGCTTCTTTAGTACCCTTGTCGAAGCTTCTGAAACTGCTCGCCGCCTGATTCAGAAGCGTATGTTGCAATTCTTGCGATACCGTTCCAAAATGTTCAAACATGTTGACGGTATTCAATAACTTATCGTCATTATTAAAATTAATACTTATCCTTTCCCCATCATATTCGTATCGTGGTGGCAACTTACGAGCCCGCTCGACGACCTTTGCTATTCTCGAATTGTCTTCGTCAGAATATGCACGGAGGTTAAATTCTTGGATCTCAGTATCTTCATCATTCTCTTTCAGTAACTTCACGGTCAATGTCTCCTTTTTTGCATGATATTATGTTCATAACATCCGGTAGTAACAATTCCCGCGGCGATGGCATCGTCATTACTTTCGTCAACGGGCACAGGTCTAACCGTATTGATTTCATTCTTTCCAATCCGTCACCGGCATAAACTGGCACCCCTTAACAAGCTTGTAATACCGGTAGAGGCCTCGCGGGTTGTTATCTCCACGCCATGCTTTCGCATCGACGATTTTTATCTGGTTGATCTTCTCTTCCTTTAGATAATCCAGGGAGAGATAGAGCCGTGATTTCTCCTTGGAAAAATCACCGCCGCGCCCCATGTCCTTGTTGTCTGATTTCTGAAGGGCGATAATGCAGATTCCGTCCTTCAACTTCTTGTGTATCTCTTGGATATAGTGTGCAACCTTCCAAAAATCAGTGGTAACTTCGAGGAAATCGACGATGAAGATTTTCTTTTCCTCTGTGATAAGGTCAGCAAAGTTTGATGACCTGTGGTATGGGCTGAATCGCCAATCACGCAGAGGCATATCGAAAAGCTCAAGACGCTTTCGGAGTTCAGTATCTCCCATCTCCGAATTGAGATAGACAACCTCATGCCGGTGCATGTTTTTCTTTACGATGTTCAGGAGGAATGCCGTTTTTCCGGCCGACTTTGCACCAGCGACAACGATAATATTACCGGGGTAAATGATACTTTGCTCTTCCAGTTCAAAGGGCCACTTGATGGGAAACTCATCGGTCGGCGCATTCAGAAAGTCAACCGGTTCCGCATCGTTTTCTACTTTACGATAGCACCCATCTCTGTTTCCATGTCGCTCAATGAGACCATCCTTATGCATTCGGAGCAGCGCCGATACGACGTTCTTTTTCTCTTGGCGTGAAGTCAGTTGCAGTCGATTGAAAACATCAGAGGTCATAAAGAAGCCACTTGAAGTCAAAACATAATCTCTGACCTCTTGCGATATATTTGTTTTCCGTTTTACAGATCGTTTTAATGCGCTATCAATTTTCGCTTTTATCTCACTTTGTGGAAATGGAGGAATTGCATTTTTAGCAAGAATCCTTAGAACTTGTTCAGAACATGATGCTTCGCAACCTCCCTTTAAGAGGCAATTTGCCACATGGTATAGATCCTCGTCCCTGCGTCCTTTAGTGAGTATTCTGATGTCATTTGAAGTCGCCTGGAGTCGTCTGCAGTCGTTAGCATTCGGATCAGTGACTTCACCCCTATATAAGGAATTAATTATTTTATAGATAGATTCAGGCGCAGGTGCCGGGTCCTCATCGTGCATGCTGAGGCCTTCAAGCCAATCATAGGCCATGCCGTCCCCATTGATGGAGGGAGGTGCGATAACGTACCCCCCTTCACCCCGGATATCGACCTTAGGTAAAGCGTTTGTCGCATTGCCGATACGCTGTCCATTCGGGTACGAAAAATAGATATGATACCCCCGTGGTGTTTTGGCGATGCAGGTTACCAGGGAATCTGGCAGGAGTTCCTGGATCTTCTGATAGGCTTCACCGTTGTCACAATCCACGACAAAGACACCGGAGAGCTGACCTGTTACTATTGCCACATTTGCCCTGGGCCATCTCGCCCACCAACCTTCAATCTCTTCTGGCGTTGCCTGTTTGTTCTGGTACTCTGCCCAGGGGATATGGGGTTTTTTATCAGGCCTAATCGGAATTATAGAGAATCCCATCTCGTGGTACTTGAGTGCAGCGTTCAATGTATTCATACGGCACCCCCGGTGAGTTCAGCAGCGATGATCTTCTCGATCTTTTCAGGGGTTTCGGGGTTATCGTAGCATCGAGAGCAAAGGCAGTATCGAAAGTATAGGCTCTTACCTTTCGCTGCTCCGAGCTTCTGGGGATTGTTGGGAATGAAAACCCCTATGAATGAGGGAGAACCTCCGCACAGAAGACAAAACTCCCCTTTTTTCGATTTAATTAGGCTTTGAGTGTTCGTAGTATGCATTAGCCTTACCCCTTACAAGAAATTCGATTCTGGCGCCGTTTTCCCTTTCTCACGACCCCTTTCCGGTGATTTACGGCTGGGTTCCATCCCCTCTCTTTCAGGATTTTTGCCCATACGATATTTATGTGCGGAACATTCAACCCTGTCACACTCTCGGACCAGTTTTTTGCTTCCGCCCATACTTTGCAGACAATAAGCTCGAATGGCCTTAACGGAAATTCTTCCTCCCAATCTGTTAGGAAATATGGGACAAGGCCCAATAAAAGCCTGATCACCTTGGCACCCCCGAATTGCCTCGGCATTGAATTTTTTAAGTCCAAGGCATTCTATGCAAATGGCACGAGCAGCATCTCCAGGCCTTCCCTTGTTTGCTTTTATTCGAAGGTCTTCTTTGGTGACGGCTTTCTCTGAGAAATCAAACTCGTAGTTGATTGAAGGCATTATCATCGCATCACCTCCTTATTCGGAACGATACGTTTTGAGCGGATATACGCCAAGACATCCTCAGGAGAATATACGACACGCCCTCCAATTTTGTGATACGCAGGTCCTTTTCCGAAGTGCCTCATCTTGCGAAGCGTTGAGAGGGAGAGTGTGGTCACTTCTGCAACATAATTTTCGTTCCACATAGGGATATCGGGGTTTTGATCTATCATTAAGGGTAATGATGTTGATAAAACCTCCTCTATGATTTTTCGTATTTCCTCCTCTTTCATAAGATACCTCCGTTTTCCGTTTTTACCCCTATCCGTCAAATTTGACCGGCATAGATCGTTTTTGACCGAAACGGAAGCTACCAATATGAAATAATTGGATTATTTATTTTCGGTAAAAAATAAAAACGCCCGATAATTTTTACCGGGCGTTATAAGGAGAAGGTTTGGGGAGAAGTTCTATCTTGGGAGAATATCTTGAAGATAAGTATCTTTGATATCATCACGATCATGATCGTGATGATTCACACTCTCCATACCGTATGAGTCCATACGGATATTAAAATTGCAAATGTAGCCATCTTCTCTTTTGTAGTTCTTGATTGGTGTACCCTTAACGTGCGGAAAGACTTTTTTTAGCAGATTTCGCAGATTCGATACATTGGCCTTGACGGGATTCATATCTTTCGGCTTGAGAATACCATTCTCCCGAGCAAACTGTATAAGGAGCGGCCAGAGCATATTTTTCCCCTTGATACCAAGTTGTTCCGCCGTCCACGGAACCATACCGTTAGGCGTCGTAACTTCGATCCGTTGTTCATTTACAATTCGTATCGTTATCTGTTTCCATATAGTCTTGGGTGGGGTAGGAATGCTTATCTGCGTTTTCTTCGGGATTTCTTCATAAAGAACATATTCGGAATGTTCCTGCACAACTTCATCGTCCAGTTCTTCACCTTGGATTACATTGAACCATATCCATTGATCACGGTAATTCTTTGGCAAGTCATTTTCATATGCATCTGGCAACCAGTTCCAAAGATGAGCGCAATCCCCGTTTGTCGCATTGTAAATATCTATTGTGGCATTTTCATCTTCGGTATATTGCAGTTTAGTAGGATATTGTTTTTCTGAGGGAGGTGAGGGATCAGGGTAGTTCTTCTTTCTGTAATCCTGGCGAAATTCTTGCCGGTCCTTGGTTTTCCCCTCCGGGAATGGTGACACTTCTGCTACAAGAACATAACCCTCTGATGGATCGGCATTCAAGTATAATGCTATTCTGCTGACCAGGCGCTTGTCTTTTTTTACCCAATTCAGAATGTTGGATTTGAGACGCGTTAAGTTGAGTGCATGGTAAAGTTCCTCGATATTAATCATGATTCCTCCATCTTCTCATTTTTTAACTTTACTACTCAGGGCTTCATACTGGCGATTTTTTTCCTCTTCGTTTTTATTCCCCCTATGATGTTCCCGGCTACATTTGCCCCATTACGAAGGGCTTCATCCCTCAAGTGTGCATAGCGTTGTGTCATTTGCGGCGATTTATGGGTTAGAAGCTTTTGTAAAACGAACATGTCCACCTGTCCTGATGATGCCAGCATGGAAGCGTATGTATGCCGCAATCCGTGGCACATCCTAAAAGCCTTCGGCAGACCGGCCTTCGTCCTAATATCATTAGCGGCCCTTGCAATACTGACCCTATGACGCCCGTCTTTTGCAGGAAATACATAAGGCGATCCCAAATGTTTTTTAATGGAGGAGAGGAGTCTTTCAGCTTCGGGATTCATGGGTATTTTCGCACTTTGGCCACCCTTTGGGTTGCGGATATGGATCATCTTGTTATGGAAATCCAGATCATCCCATGTCAGCTTGAATATTTCGCCACGCCGCATGCCGGTGAGAAGGGCAAGCCTCAAAATATTAGCAACATCCTTATTCTTATGCGTATGTAAAACCTTCAGCAGGCTTTTCAACTGATCAGGAGTCAAATCTTCGGTTACCTTATTATCCAGCTTGGGTAACTCGATATGAAAAGAAATCCCCTTGCAGAGATTTTGCTTTACACCATAGTTAACTATCCGTTTGAGAAGGGTAAGAACGTGTTTGATAGTCTGCAGGGATTTACCTTTGCATGATTTTCTTCGAATACGTTCGACGTCTAATGGTTTGATATCCTCTGGTTTCTTCTTCGCCAAGGTAGGCTTAAGATAATTATCATAACGATTTATATCAACGTACTTGCTCTTTCCATCCGGTTTTCCGGCAAAATAGGCTTCTCTTAGTGCATCAATGGTCCAGATCTTTTCCGCTTTTTTTCTGCGAATCTCTTGAGGTGTCTCCCTCTTTCCCTCTATAAATTCACCTCTGATATGCGCAGCCTTCGCTGGTGACATATCATCAGCGTACTGCCGTCCTGCCTTTGCTTCGATTACATTTCCGTCACGTTTAAAGCGAACATAATAAACTCGTTCTTCGCCATTGCCACCGATTCGTTTTGCCATCCGATAAACAACGCCTGGATATTTTGTCTTGCATCTCATTTCCCACCTCATTTCCCACCTAGAAATTGAAAATAGTGGAATGTGTTGGAAAATATATATCAAAGTAATAGCCTTCTGTCAAAGGACTTAATGGGATATCATGATTTCCCTTTTCATGCGTTTTCCTATAGAAACCGGCCTCTCACGCCGGAAACCGGGGTTCGATTCCCCGTGGGACTACCATGAATTTTAAAAGGGGTTTTGTGGATAGCAGAACCCCTTTTCATTTCGTATATAGTATTGTCGAGTCATTCACTTCAAAAAAACATGGGAAAAGGGGAGGGGCATATGAAGGAAGACTTGCATCGTTATCGGGAAATGGGGAAGAAGATTGAAGAGCTTGTCAGGCCGGACACCTTTCCTCTCGCCGTCAGAATGATCGATTCTGCCTCGGAGATTGAACCGCGATATAAAAGACCTTTAAAGGATATGGATGTACAGACGTTCATATGTCAGAACTTTAAGATGTCGAGGTCTTACGGATGGACCGTGGCGATAACAGAAGAGGATATAAGCTGTAAGATGGCTCGTGTCATCTACGGGTGGGATTCGATTACCAATGAGGAAAAGGAATGGATGACCTCCTTCCATGTCGGTCTTTATGCGAAGGATGTCGAAGTATCGGAAAAAATGAAAGACCATCTCTATCTCTTGGAAGATGGTTGCCATGGTGTTGTGATTTCTCCCCTCACGAGAACAAAGGTGGTTCCCCATGTGGTCTTGATATACTGCCTCCCCGCACAGGCAATGCGGCTTCTCCAGGGATATCTCTATTGTGAGGGAGGAGCTCTCGAATTTACCGCTGCGGGAAGAATGGGCTCATGTCACGAAGGGGTTGTGAAGACATTCCTCACGGGGAAACCACAGCTTGTTATTCCTGGAAACGGTGATCGTGTCTGGGGAGGAGCCCAGGATTCAGAGATACTCTTCGCCTGTCCCCAGGATAAACTGGAGGTCCTTATCGAAGGACTGGAAAAGACCCATGCTGCCGGGCTCAGGTATCCGATCCCCACGTACATGAATTATTCTCCCGGTTTCCAGGATGCCTTTGAGAAAGAGGCAATGAAGAGGGCCGGGGGAACTCTGGTAAAATCATGCGGAGACGAGTGAAGTATTTGAAAAGACGCTGATGGAAAAGCGCTCCCATGAAATCGGGAAGGAAGAAACCCGTTGTCAACTATCGCTTCGGTATGGGCATTCATTACATGAGTTCTGTCATAACAATGGTAGAGATTTCCAAGATGTTATCACGTCGGGTCAGAAACCTTTAAGCATTCCATAATAGGCGAAAACGAGTTTGTCAAGACCGCGGAAGCTCAAAAATAGTTACTCAGCAATAAGGAGAATCATCTCGATTAATGACGATACTGTGCCAAAAGTGCGCACCTCGACATCGTATTGCACCCCGTTCCGGCCGCTTGTAATATTAATAATATTACTATGTTGGGATATTGATATTAGCAATAACCTAATAGTAACCTGATAATATTTTAACAACATTTCTTTGTTGAGAATGGTATAGATCTTCATACTCTAATGTTTTTTGAGACGAAGAACCTGGAATGAACAGCGAGCTCATTCCCCGCTTCTTGCAGAGGGGGAAGCGAGCGAATACAAGATAAACATTTTCCTTAACAATCGGAGATTCTCTTCAACTCGTTGTGAGGAGATTCAATCTGAAAAAGGAGTATCGGTTTATGAATCGCGAAGTTTCCCCGGCTGTTCTCGAAAAGACCGACAAATGCCCCCGTGGCATGAAGTGCTTGAAGAACGGCGAAAAACCGATATGTGAAGTTGATAGACTCATCAATGGGGTTGGTGCATTTGTTAAAGCAAATGGAGAGGATATATGTCCTTATAAGATGTCATTTGGAAGTGCCTACGTCTGCAATTGTCCCACCCGATATGAGTTATATGATAAATATAACTTGTAATATGATTCCTGCCTGAAACATTTCCATATCAATAAATTCTTGCTGAAACTTAAAATATTTATTCATAAGTACGTTGAGGGACGTGGATTTTTTCGGATTGACGACTCCTCTTTTTATATGGTCCAATAACGTAAGAGTTCTGAAGACGATAGGCGATATGGTGGTGAAATATTTCGGATCAAGGGGGTAGCTTTGGTATGGCCTATGATGAGGGATTGGCCCAGAGAGTTCGGGAAATACTGGAAGAGCACCCCGGCTTTAATGAAAAGAAGATGTTCGGTGGAATCTGCTTCCTGCTCTATGGCAATATGGCATGCGGTATTATAAGCGACGAGATTATTGTGCGGGTGGGAAAGCAAAACTATGACGATCTCTTGAAATTGCCCCATGTGAGGAAATTTGATATCACCGGGAGGCCCCTGAAAGGATGGGTCATGGTTTCTTACGAGGGGTATGAATCGGATGATGACCTGTCGGACTGGATTGAGCGGGGGGTAGACTTCGTCCTGTCATTGCCTCCGAAAGTGTGATGCGTGAAGAGAGCAGGCGATAAAGCTTCTCAGGAATTCCCTATAGGGCCGATTCCAGAGATGAAAAACGCCGAGTATATGAAATCTTTCATATTTTCATTTCTTTCCCCAATTGCATAAAAGAATTTCTTTCAGTATAATTTGTCACATAATTCATCATGAAAGGGGGGACCAATTCATGGGGGATGCATGGAAAGAGAGCCTGATCTGTGCCCTTCGGTGCAGCAGATGTGACAGAAATTTGTCGACAGATGAGGTGAGGATACTTTCCGTCTATGATCACCGGGCCATCTGTATGGAGTGCAAAAAGGAGGAGGAGACAAGACCCGATTATGGGAAAGTATCGAAAAAAATGTTAGGGGTCTGTATGGACGATACGGAGCGCCTCTACAGCGATCCCGGGGGATACTGCTACCACCACTTCTACCCTTTTAAATGTTGAGACAAGGGTAATGATAAAGCATTCAAATAGAAGTTGAGATAACTGTGATCTGATTATATACTGTACTGCAATCGAAGAGCGATCATTATCAACGGTAGCTTTTAGCGATTTTCTGCAAAACTTCAAACGTTATTATCGCCGCTCCCGCTCAAAGCAGTCTCCGCGAACTGTCAACGTTCCTTTCTTTGAGAATCTCACCTCCCGTTTTGCAACTATCCGCTTGCTTTACAGTGTTAAAGGGGCTCGATACATTCGAAAGATGGAAAGATCAGCCGAAATGCCAGGAGTCAGCATAAAGCACGATATTTCTATTGTCCTTGGCGGAAGCGCGGGGCAGGGGATTCAGACCGTCGAGCAGATCGTCACCCAGGTCCTGAAACGCTCGGGGTTCCATGTCTTCGGTACCAAGGAATATATGTCACGGGTTCGCGGCGGCAGCAATTCCACCGAGATCAGGATATCTTCAAAAAGCAATCCATCACTTCTCAACAGAATAGATATCCTTATTCCCTTTGACAAAGGTGCCTTGAAACATCTGGAAAAGCGGATATCGTCCTCCACACTTATTCTCGGCGATAAATCAGAGATTACAGATGAAAAGGAAAAAAATATTTCGCAGATTGTGGATGTTCCCTTTTCAAAGATAGCATCTGACATCGGCGGTGCCATCTATACCAATTCGGTGGCGGCGGGGCTGATTGCGGGGCTTTTCAACGTAACGCTGGAAGAGCTCCATGGTTTTTTGGATCGGTTTTTCGCGAAAACCGGTGACGTAATTATAGAGAAAAACAAAGATGCGGCATCGAAAGGACATGCGATCGCCCTGTCGCTCATCCACTCCGGCCGTATTTCGATAAATATTGCAAGAGACCCCTCTCTCTCGGAGCATATCCTGATCAACGGTGCCGAAGCGGTGGGAATTGGTGCCATCGCGGGGGGATGCAATTTCATATCATCCTATCCCATGTCTCCCTCGACGGGGGTTCTCGTTTTTCTCTCCCGACACGCCGAGGAGTTCGGAATCGTGGCCGAACAGGCGGAGGACGAGATAAGCGCCATCAACATGGTCCTCGGGGCATGGTATGCCGGGGCACGGGCCATGGTAACGACATCGGGGGGTGGTTTTGCCCTCATGGAAGAGGGGGTCAGTCTCGCCGGCATCACGGAGATGCCGGCGGTCATCCACCTCGCCCAGAGACCGGGGCCGGCAACGGGTCTGCCCACCAGGACGGAGCAGGGCGACCTCAATCTTGTCCTCTATTCAGGGCACGGTGTGTTTCCGAGGATTATACTTGCTCCCGGGACCCTTGAAGATGCCGTCTCGCTGACCCGTGATGCCTTTACCCTTGCCGATCAATATCAAGTTCCCGTCTTCATCCTGACGGACCAGTATTTTATCGATTCCTACTATAATATTTCCTCTCTCGCTTTGGGGGACAAACCTGTAGCTTCCTTTATTTCCGAAACGGATGCGGCCTATAAACGGTATCGAATTACGGACACCGGTATTTCGCCCCGCGGTATTCCCGGTTTCGGAAACGGACTCGTGACCGCTGACAGCGACGAGCATGATGAGGAGGGACACATTACGGAAAGCTCCGATGTCAGGATCGCCATGGTGGACAAGAGGATGAGGAAACTGACGGAGATGAAAAACAACACCTTTCCCCCCGAGCTTACGGGAAGTGGGGGCTATAAAACCCTCATCATAGGGTGGGGCTCGACCTTTCATGGTATCAAAGAGGCCCTCTCCCGCCTCAAGAGAAAGGATCTTTCTTTTCTCCATTTCAAGCAGGTCTATCCACTTCATCCGGAAACGGCAGACTATCTCAAGAGGGCGAAGAGGGTTGTCATGGTAGAGGGGAACGCTAACGCACAGTTTGCCTCACTCATACGACTCGAAACAGGCATCGGGATAGATGATGTCATTCTGAAGTATGACGGAAGCCAGTTTTCGGTGGAAGAACTGGCAGACCGTCTTGAAGCAATCCTTGGTTGAGAGGGATACCCAATGGAACGGAATATTTTTGACAGGGGAGATATCGATGTTGCCTGGTGCCCGGGATGCGGCAACTTCGGTATATTGACGGCCCTCAAGGAGGCGCTTGCCGACCTTGCCATCGAGCCGGAGAAGCTTGTCATGGTTTCCGGCATCGGGCAGGCGGCGAAGATTCCCCATTATCTGAGGACACATTTTTTCAACGGCCTTCACGGGCGGGCCCTGCCTCCTGCCACGGCGATCAAGGCGTCAAACCCCGGCCTTTTCGTCATTGCCGAAAGCGGTGATGGCGACATGTACGGCGAGGGGGGAAATCATTTTATCAACACCATTCGCAGGAACCCCGGTATCACCAATATCGTGCATAACAATATGGTCTACGGCCTCACGAAGGGGCAGGCATCGCCCACCAGTTGTATCGGCTTCAAAACGCCCGTGCAGGTGGGGGGGGTGAGTGTCGAGCCCTTCAATCCCATTGCCGTTGCCCTTGCCCTCGATGCGTCCTTCGTGGCGCGGGCCTTTGCCGGCGATATAGAAGAAACGAAAGAGATCATGAAAAGGGCGATCGCCCACCGGGGCTACGCCCTGGTAGACATACTGCAGCCCTGTGTTACCTTCAACAAACTCAATACCTACGGGTGGTTCAAGGAGAACACCTATTACCTCGATGATACCCATGATCCCACCGACAGGATCGGTGCCTTCAAGGTAGCGACTAACGGGGGCAGGATGGCCCTGGGAGTTATATATGAAAATTCCGAAAGGAGGTGTTTTGAGGAGACCCTTGCCGTCTACCGCGACGACAGACGGCCCCTTTTTGAAAGAACGGTAAATTTTGAAAGGCTTCAGGGACTCGTTGATTCAAGAAGAGGCATGTGAGGACAGACGATAATTTGTACAATCAACTGATAAATAAAGGGAGGCTAACTATGAAGAAATTTTTCGCATCTAAATTGATGGCTGCTTTGTGCATCGTCATGGTTGTGACATTTGCGCAGGTTTTTCCGGTAGCGGCAAATAGCGCGCCTGTTGGAGCCATCGTCGACGTAAACCCGAACACCATTAATCTCAAAGCAAAGGGGAACTTCATAACCGCCTATATCGAACTGCCCGATTCCTATGATGTTGGACAAATCGATATTGAATCTGTCTCATTGGCGGTGAACGGCTATGTCATACCCGCTGAAGCAGAACCGGCGACGGTCGGCGATTATGACGATGATGGTGTGCCGGACCTGATGGTCAAGTTCGACAGGCAGCTTGCTCAGGTACGCATGTTTGTGGGTTCCGAAGACCTGACAGTGAGTGGTGATATATTGTCATCGTCTGTTCCTTTTGAGGGTTTCGACACGGTCAATGTGATATCGAAGGGTGTTTCCTTCACGATCCTTCAGACATCGGATGTACACCACCATGCCAGCGGCTACGGGCCTTTTAACGACTACACCCCCTTAGATATTTCCGACAACGACAGCGTCCTCGGCGGCTATGCAAGGTTGGCGACGGTCATCAATGAGATCCGTGCGGAGCAGGCGGAATCGGAGATCCCGGTGCTCCTTTTCGATTCGGGCGATTTCTTCATGGGAACCACCTATGACCTCACCGCCGCCGATCCCATTGCCCTCAAGTTTTTCCAGCTCATGGGGTATGACGCCGTCACCCTGGGCAATCATGAATTCGACTGGGCACCACAAGGCCTGGCAATGCTTCTCTCCAACGCTTTATCGAGTGGTTTCAACATCCCCATTATAGCCACCAATACGATACCCGATGGAGTTCCCGGCACGGGCGATGACGACATAGAAACACTCATGGGGATGGACGTTATCTCAGACAAGATGGTCATCGATCTTCCCAACGGCCTTACGGTGGGTCTCTTGGGACAGATGGGCGAGGATTCCGACGAGAAATCGCCCGTGGCATCGCCGATTACCTTTGCACACGGTGATTTCCTCCAGTCTTATGTGGATGACCTCAGGGAGAATGACGACGCCGATCTGGTAATCGTCCTCTCTCACGGGGGGGTTGAGACCGACGGGTCCGGAGATGACGCCGATCTCGCCAACGATGTCGACGGTATCGACATTATTGCCTCGGGCCACTTTCACACGGCAACCCATGACGCGATTGTGACGGGTGACTCAAACACGATCATTTTTTCGCCCGGTTCCTATGGCGAATGGGTAAGCAGGCTTGACATTACCTACAATGACGACCTCAGCCGTATCGTGGATTACGAATGGGTCCTCATACCTGTTGACGACACGATCCCGGGAGATCCCGTGATACAGGGAATGGTCGAGCAGTATCACGCGGCGATGAATGCAAGCCTTGCACCCCTCGGGGTTCAACTGGACACGCCCGTTTCAGCAACCCCATTTGATCTTGAAAAGGCACCCCTCCAGGTAACGGGCATCGGGAGTCTCTGTGCCGATTCGCTTCGCAACGTTGCCAACGCACTGGCGCCATTGAACTACCCGACAAGCCCTGTTGACGTGGGTATCGTGGCAAGCGGCGTCATCCGCGACAGCATCTACCAGGGAAAGACGGGTGCCGTCACCTTCTCCGACGTCTATAACATGCTCCCCCTCGGCATCTCTCCCTACGACTCCGCCATCCCCGGGTATCCGCTGATGCACGCCTATGTCAGCGGCCTTGAACTTTACACCCTCTGCGAAGTGGGACTCACTCTTTCCCAGATGATAGGTTCAGACTACTATCTGAATTTCTCGGGGATCAAGATTGATTATAATCCTGTAGATGCGTTATCGTTTCAGGGAGTAAAGATGGTATATACATACTCCCCGGACGATCCCTTCTGTATAGGACCTGCGACATTTGTAAATCCGTATGATCCCAGGCTATACCATATCGTGGTTGACCTCTATGCGCTGCAGATGTTGAATGTGGTGAACGATTATTTGCCCCCCGGGATTTCCATTATCCCGAAGGATGCTTCGGGTACCCCTATTCCTCCGGCGGATTACATAGACTTCCGTATTGATGCCAGTTCCGATCCCGGTGTACAGGAACTCAAGGAGTGGATGGCGCCCCTTAATTTCCTTCCCGGATTGGGGGGAATCCCGGCGCTCATTTACGGTCCGAGCGGCGAGGCACTGGGGCGTGTTAACTATGTGACCTATTGAACCATCTGAACGGTTGTATCAGAACAGAGGCAGGGTCCGGAAGGGCTCTGCCTTTCGTTTATCCCACGTCGACACAGAAAAGCGGCGGGATGACCTGATAGGCCATCGAGGCACCGTTTCCCGCCATTTCCCGCGCCATGGCGATGGCGGAGAATAAATCGGGGGCCGGGGTAAATCCGATCTTCTTTGCCGTTTCCGGTTCCTTCGCCCCGGCGAGGATAACCCCTTTCACGTGTCTCATCCCCATGCCGCTCCACATCCAGTTGATGAGGCCGTGCGTGCCGTGGTAAGCGTAGTCACCCCGGTATTTCCTGATATAGTCGGGATTCGCCGCGTACTTTTCAGCGAGGCCATCCCAGCACTCTTCGGGGTCGTAGTAGTCTTCGAGGTCGTTATCCCAGAAATCCTTGTAGGCTCCATGATGCCGGAGATTGAACTTCTCCAGTCCGGGATTGCAGGCGACAATTACCCCCCCTTCTTTCACGAGCGGCCTTCCGCGGAAGAGACCGGAGAGGTATCCCATGGTGAGACCCCTCAGGAGGATCGGGTTGAGGACCGACTGGGCACTGTAGGGGCTCAGGTTGGGGACGCCGAAGACGAGAATATCCACGGGTTTGTTTACCTTCACGTTCTGCTGTCTGAAGAGGATATCGAGCGTCCGGTCGTGAACTTCATCCACGTTGCCGGCTGAAATGCCGCAGAGACGATAGTCGGAGCGGATGAGGGAATTACGGATAGTTCTCTTAACCACCTGGGGTCCCAGTGTCGCCAGGGACAGCATCGACCGCAGGGCCATGCCGGGCCGCGAATCCCCGTTTCGTGAATGAATGGGACGGAGAAAACGGTCGAGGGGCCGGGGCCAGACGTTATTATTGAGGACGGTCTCTATCTGAAAGATATTGTAATTCGCATGAACAATCTTCCCCATTGCGCGGAGGATTTCATGCATGGGGCTCGTTGCCGGATCCATGATGGAACGTTTCATGTTCCACTCCTTCGGCGTGTGGTGGTGCCTGATGCTTCTCCACGAGCCGAGGCCCACGAGAATACTCTTCCAGCCGCCATTCATGGAGGTGAAATTGACATTCACATAGATGGTAATATCTGATTCATCGACGGCACGGTTGATCTCGACCTCGTGCCCCGCTTCCGTCTTCCCCAGGGAGATGAGCCGCGTATCGTCGGTGGCATCGTGGCAGGATATGCATTCGGGTCCCATCTCGGAGACAACCTTTTCCCCCAGGACGATGGAGAGTTCCTTCATCGTCCATTTCCGGTGAAGGCCGTTGGCACAGATGAGGCGGATTCTTTCCTTCGGTATGCCGATTTTATCGAGACGCCGGAGGAGTTCTTCGATGACCACTCCTCTGGGATCGAGACGCATGAGGGGGATCGGAAGGCAGGGATCATCGAAGGCGATGGTGACGCGGCTCGATGAGGTAAGCTGCTGTTCCAGCGGCTCCGCGCCGATGGGGTTATCCAGCGCTTCCCTGATGGCTCCATCATAATCGGCGAGGGGTTCCATCGGTGGATTTGCACAGATGAGTTGCGTGTCGGAGGGGAATTGCTCAATCTTCAGATCATCGCCGTAGAAAATGAATTCCTCAATGTAATCGGTCATTTTTGTCTCCTCTCGAATTTAGAGGTCAGGGTTTCTGACTCCACCCCTGGAGGGCAAACCTCGAGACCATATCGACCATCCATCGCGGTGACAGCCTCACGAGAAGGTCATGTATCAGTTTTGCCGAAACTCCCGGCACATAGATCAGTTTTCGCTTTTCGAAGGCGGGCAGGGCCTTCTTCGCCAGCCACTGGGGGCTCTTTTTGCCGCTTATGGTGAAGAATCGCAGGTCCTCGGGATATCCGTCCATGGTGAGGAGTCGCGTATCGATATAAGGGGGGCAGAGCGCGCAGACGGTTACTCCTGTTCCGTTCAGTTCGGTCCTGACTGCCCGCGAGAGGCTCTCGAGTCCTGCTTTTGTCGCACCGTAGACGGACTGAAAGGGTGTGGGTTGAAGACCGGAGACGCTGCAGGTATTGTAGATCGTTCCTTCTCCCTTCTTTACCATATCGGGGAGGAAGAGGTGCATCAGTTTCATGGGGACGAAGAGATTAAGCTGGAACGTCATGAACTGCCGTTCCCAGGGTTTTTCCCAGAATTTCCCGTATGCCACGGTACCCGCGTTATTGACGAAGGCATAGGGGGTCCCCACCGTATTGGAGACCTCCTGATGGAGCCGTTCCGGCCCATCTTCTTCGAGAAGGTCGATGGGGAATGTCCAAGTTGTTATATGATACTGCGATACAAGTTCGGCTGCCCATTGGGAAAGAATATCTTTTTCATCGGGGAGTGATCCAAGGGCGAGGTTGGCGCCGCGTTTTGCAAATTCAAGCGATAATGCCTTTCCAATGCCTGAAGATGCTCCAGTTACCAGCACAGTCTTTCCTTCGAAACGTATCCGTTCCACTGGTTCCTCCTTTTTGTGGTGATCTGGTTTTTGAAAAAGCCCCCGTTTCGATTGTAAAAAAAATGACATACTATTTCAAAAATAACAAGTTGTATGTTATATAACCCTGCCGTTGTGTTTCCCCGATAGTCAATCTCTCGGATGTCAATCCCGGATTGGCAAGCGGGGCTGTCCGAACACGGTTAGATAAAACCGCACGATCTGTTCTTTGTCACTGCTAACCTGGAAACCATAGATTGTTGAAACATAAAAAAGGGAGGGGAGTGTTATGGCACGGAATGGTTTTGATGCGAATCTTCAAGAGGTTAAGTGTCCAAAGGAATTGGTGTTTCATGAGTCGTTGCGCCGAAATGTGAAGAGATTTCCGGACAGGTTGGCAGTCGTTTTCGAGGACAACAGATATACCCACAAAGAGTTCAACGCGAACGTAAACAGTCTCACCAGTGCGCTCGTCGGCCACAGTTCCGACGTATGGCTTATGGCTTCCTATGGCACCTCAAAGGTGGGTACCCCCTGTATCCCCATGAATTTTCGGATCGTCGGACCGGAGATCGAATATACCGTAAACCATAACGATTCCGTTGTGCTCTTCATTGGCCGGAGGCACACTCGCAAGCCCCGCCTTGCAGGCGGAGTTCAGGGTCGCAATATAATGAAACTATACCGTGCCGGGAAGCCCCGCCCCGTGGGTGGGGAGCTTCAATATGGAGGTCAAGATAGTCGATCGTGAGGGAAAGGATCGTCCTCGCAGCGAAATTGGCGAGGTCGTGACTGCGGGTACGCTTGTAAGCAATTGATATCATATAGACTTGAAGTAACTGATGCCGCCTTTGAGAGCCGCTCAGTAGGTTTCGGTGACATGGGCTTAATGGATGATGAGGGGTATGTCTATGCGGTGACGAGATAATCGGACATGCTCGTAAACGGGGGGATGCATATCTGTCCGGCGGAAATAGCGGGGGTGATGGTTGAACATTCCGAATCAATGGAAGTCGCGATCATCGGTGCTCCCGATGAAAGACGGGGTGAGTCTGTAAAGGCCGTTGTAATTCTCATTCCCGACGAGGAGGTGTCAAAAGAGGAGATAATCGAGTAGTGCAGGGGGAAAATGGCGAGTTACAGCGTTCCGAAATCCACGGATTTCGGAACTGATTTTCCGAGAACACCGGCGGGCAAGATACAGAAAAAGATCCTGCGTGAGAAATACTGGGAGGGGTATGAACGCACAATGAAACCTGTCATTCCTGGATGTGTTCTAAAACAACTGTGATCTCGCTGTAGCCGATTTTTCTTTTCAATGATCCGATCTTTGTCGGGTGGGTAATTTTTAACATAGGCATTTATGATTTGGCATTAAAAAGGAGGATTGTATGAAAGATGTAGTAATTGTTTCTGCTTGCAGAACGGCCATTGGTGTCTTCGGGGGGTCTCTGCGGGCCATGAACGGAGCGAGAATCGGAAGTGTGGTCATGAAAGAGGCGATCAAACGGGCGGGTATCGATGCCGACATAATCGATGATGTGCGGTTTGGATGCTGCTTCGAACCGGTCGACGCGCTGAACGTGGCGCGCAGTGCAGCTCTGCTGGCGGGGATTCCCGATAATGTTGCCGCCGTCACTATTAACCGCGTCTGTATTTCCGGTATGGAAGCGGTACTGAGCGGTATGGCGATGATTCAGGCGGGAATGGCGGATGTCATACTGGCAGGGGGTACCGAGCATATGTCGGGGATACCCTATGTTTCTCAGGATGCCAGATGGGGGTTACGTCTTCAGGACAAGAGTCTTGACGATGCCCTGATACGGGGGCTCCATTGTGGATCCTATCTTATGCCCCATCCCGAGGAGGGACCGGTAAAAGAGGGTATGCCCTTGGACATGTTCAAAGGCAAACCCTATATCATGGGGCATACGGCGGAGTTCATCGCGCAGCTTCATGATATAAGTCGTGCGGAAATGGACGAAGTGGCACTCAGAAGCCATAATGGTGCGGAACGGGCAACGAGAGAGGGGGAATTCAAGGAAGAGATCGTGCCTGTTGAAATACCGCAGAAAAAGGGGAAACCTCCTGTAATATTTGATCAGGATGAGCATTTCAGACCCGGTCTAACGATGGAGGATCTGGAGAAACTGTCCCCGGCCTTTATTCCAAAGATCGGGAAGGTAACAGCCGGAAATTCCTCGGGTATTAACGACGGAGCGGCAGCGATGGTCATAATGTCGGCGAAAAAGGCAAAAGAACTGGGATTAACACCCCTGGTAAAAATAAAGGCATCGGGTCGCGGGGCCTGTCATCCCTCCGTAATGGGATTAAGCCCGGTACCGGCAGTGAAGGATCTCTTCAGACGAAATCCCGATATCACCCTGAAGGACTTTGAAATCATCGAGCTCAACGAGGCCTTTGCCTCCCAGTACATCGGCTGTGAACGGGATCTCGGCCTGGATCGAGAGATCACCAATGTGAACGGTTCCGGTATCGGACTCGGTCATCCCGTCGGATGCACCGGCGCCCGCATAATGGTTTCGCTGATTTACGCCATGAAGAAACGCGGCAAGTCTCTGGGGCTTGCCACACTCTGCGGCGGCGGTGGCGTGTCTTGTGCAACAGCCGTAGAAATGGTATAGAAGTTTCGCCAGATTAATGACAGGGAAGGGGAGTATTTTTGCACTTCTCTTCCCTGTAGTTAGATTGATATAATTAGCTGAGGTGTTTAATGGATACGACGGATAGGGGCAATTCATTTCAAAAATTTCAGGGTGCATCAAAATACGTTCTCGATGAAGAGCTTGCAAAGATTGTGAATGTGTCGATGGCCCTCGAAATGCCGCTTCTTCTCAAGGGAGAGCCGGGCACAGGGAAAACCATGCTGGCACATGCCATCGCGGAAAACCTTTCAATGCCTCTCATCGTGCTCAATGTGAAATCGAGTATGAAACTGGTTGAAGCGTTGTACCAGTATGACACCCTGACACGCCTGAATGACAGCCGTTTCGGGGATTCAACAAGGGATGTGAGCAATATCGAAGATTACATAAAGATGGGAAAGATAGGCCAGGCATTTGTGTCCGATAGGAGAACGGTGCTTCTCATCGATGAGATCGACAAGGCCGATACGGACTTTCAGGATGATATGCTCGACATTCTCGATCAGATGGAGTTTGATATCATCGAGATCGACAAGACGATGAAGGCCAAAAACAGGCCCGTTATCATTATTACTTCGAATGCAAAGAAAGACCTTTCCGATCCCTTTCTTGGGCGCTGTAATTTCCACCACATCGCATTTCCCGATACCGATATGATGAAGCGTATTATAGCCGTACACTTTCCCAATCTTGATCGGGACGTGGCCGATACCTGCATCGAGGCATTCTATCGTTTCAGACGGATCGACGGAATCGAGAAGAAACCTGCCACGAGGGAACTGATCAACTGGATCAGGGCACTCAAGGCCGATCCCGATTTCGATGTTTCTGCACTTAAGCGGGGCGATGTACCCTATCTGGGTGTATTCTTCAAGAAAAGTACCGATCTTGCAATGGCTGGTAAGATGGTTGCGCGGTCCAGAAACTGAGGAGAAAATAGTTGTTTATCAATTTTTTCTACAGTCTGCGAGATCACGGGATTCCCGTTTCCCCGACATCCTTTCTCCGGCTTCATAAAGCGCTCAATACGGGCCAGGTGCTGTCGTTGAAAGACCTCTATACCGTTGCCCGTTCCACCCTTGTCAAGAGTGAGCGCTATTTTGACAGTTACGACCAGATCTTTGCCCACTACTTTGAAGGGGCGGAGATGCCTCCGATAACCGATCTGGAACTCGATGAAATTGCGCGTGCACTTCTGGAGGAATGGCTTAAAAATCCTGCCCAGATGGCTGATGCCCTCGGTATAGACGAGAGCACACTGCGCCAGTATACACCGGAAGAGCTGATACAGTATTTTCTGGACCGTCTGAAGGAACAGACAAAGGAACATCATGGCGGCAACCGGTGGATCGGAACGGGAGGTACGTCACCTGTCGGTCACTCCGGTGTGCATCCCGGCGGCATGAGGGTTGGTGGTTCCGGGGGAGGAATGTCGGCCATAAAGGTGGCCCTCGAGCGGCGGTACCGGGACTATTCCCACCAGGGTCCCCTCACGCAGTCGCAGATGGGCGAGGCCCTGAAAAAGCTCAGGCGCATGGTGCCGTCGGGCCCGAGAGATGTGGTCAATATAGATAAAACAATCTACGAAACGATGAAAAATGCCGGAGAGATCGAGATTGTCTTTGATAAACGGCTCAAAGACAGGCTCAAGGTGATCCTCATGATCGATAACGGTGGGTGGTCGATGGACCCCTACGTGCATATCGTTCAGGTGCTCTTCGATTATGCCCGCGATCAGTTCAAAGATGTTAAGACCTACTTCTTTCACAATACGATTTACGAGAAGGTCTGGGAAGACCCTACCCGGTATAAAAAACCCGAAAAAATCATCACCTTTCCCAGCAGGGATCTCGAAACGCGCCTTGTCATTGTCGGCGATGCCAGCATGGCGCCTTACGAACTCATGTATGAAAGCGGATCGATCTATTTCGAGGAACGGAAGAGCAAGGCCAGTATCGAAAATCTGAAATTCCTCGCCAAGACATTCCGCCACGCCGTTTGGCTGAATCCCCGTCCCCGGAATCAATGGTCCCACACCTGGACCATCGATGCCATCCAGGAGGTTTTTCCCATGTATGAACTGACCCTGGATGGTCTGGACAAGGCCGTCAATTACCTGATGCTTCGCAATTAAATTTAAACAATCAGCTCCTTCTCGTCATTGCGAGCCCCGATAAAATCGGGACGCGGCAATCTTTCACTTCCAGCTACTGCAAAATCCAGTATTTTATATTCTCTCTGAGCCTTTGCCCCTATTAAATCAATTGACAAACATCCCTAAGAGTGCTTAATTGTTGATGCTTTTTGAGGAGGCATTTCCGTTTTAGATACAATGTTTATTAAGTTTGGTTGGTGAGGCTTATGCTGCAAAGGTATAGTGTTTTTGCTTTTTAAGAGAATAAGATGAAAAATATTCGTTAAGACTAACTAAATCGGAAAATATGATAGGCTCTGACAAAAAGAAACGACCTCTCATAGGCACGCCTGCGTATGATAATTGGAAAGCCTTTCTTGATGGCGAGCCTCTAATAAACTCGTGTGAGTACTTGATGCACTCAGATGCTTGTTTGAGCGGTGAAGTGACCACTGGTTTTGAACCATATCTCTTCTTCAATCTGGTTCCGATTGATTACCAACGAGGCCGAGTACGTGCTACTGCTGCGCTTCGCCTATCTCTACATGTTGATTTTGGAACACCTCCAATGGAGAGAACGGAACAATCGCGTTACCATGGTGGCTGGATACCGGATGAACTTGCGGCTTTGGCTTCACTTAAATGCGGGGTAAGATTTCGGGCCGGTGGCAAAACCAGAGAATTTGGTTCTAATGGTGACCCAAAAGGGAGACCAGTCGGGCATTATGCTCCTCCAGAGCCAACACTTAATATAGGAAGTCTTCGAGGTTTTGTGCTTCCTAGTGTTACCGGTGAGCATTCTATGATGCCGATAGCGAAGATGAAAACGTTCGTTGAACTTTCTCCCGAACAGGCTATTGTTTTGGTTCGATCAGCTCGCCTTTATCAAGATGCATTGTGGCTTGCTGAATCTGAACCAAATCTATCATGGCTTATGCTGGTGGCAGCTGTGGAAACAGCAGCCACCTATTGGTTTTCCTCTAAAGATTCTTCCCTTGATCGACTTAGACAGGAACGCCCAGAATTCTTCCAGTATCTTGAGAATACCAAAATCAAAGGATTGGCTAAGCGTGTAGCGGATGAGTTTGTAAATTCTATCGGTGCAACGAAGAAGTTCGTTGAATTTCTGCTTAAATACCTTCCACCACCGCCTGAGAAGCGACCGGATTTATTTGTTCAAGTGGAATGGACGCCCGAAAATCTTACGAAAGTATTCAGACAAATATATCGATGTAGGTCCAAAGCGCTACATGACGGAATGCCTTTCCCTGCTCCCATGTGTGAACCCCCTTTCCCGTTAAAATCAGGACAGGCTTTCGCGGAACGTCCCATTGGTCTTGCAGCGAGCGCAGGTGGCGGTACATGGAAAATAAAAGATACGCCAATGCTCATGCATACTTTTGAATACATTTCAAGAAATGCCTTAAATTCCTGGTGGGATTCTATGGTAGCGCCAACTGATAATTCAGAAAATCAAATTACAGAATAATAGTTTTAAAATCAGTTTTAAGTGAGTCCACAATGTCTCTCAAAAAAATAACATGTATTCTCATTATCGCCATCATTTGTTCCTTCTCAATCAGGACAGTCGGCACTTTATTCCCCCAGATATTCCAGAATATTCACATGGTGAAAGGGACCATTCTGGTTAACACATTCTTCATCCTGTCCCATTTTCTCTTCTGGCTTATATTTTACCGGGACTATGCATCAGGCAAAGGTGCCATTCTGAAAAAGACGTGCCTTCTGCCTGTTATCGGATCGTTTGCCGTGTTGCTCCTCTATCTGAAGAAGCTTTCCTTTGTCTTTGATATGGAGATTGCCTTTCCGTTGTTCTTTATGAATCCATGTGTTGATGCCTTCATTCCGGCAGTCGCCGCTATTTTCAGCCTGATATTCTTTGTGGTTTTTAAAAATTCGCTGGAGCCTGAGGAAGAGGGGATGCTGAGAAAACCCATATTGTCGATGATCGGTGGCACCTCACCCTTTCTCCTTCTTCATCTGATCGTACTGGTAAACTTCATTGCCACCGGTGCATTCCAATGGCTTGAGCATATGCCGAGAGCCATTGCTGTCGGTACCGTTCCGCTCATCGTCATAGCCCTTTTTCTCATGCTTCATTTCTATTATCGATTCTACTGCCTTTTAGAGTCCCTTCAGAATAAAAACGATAGTTAGAAGGGTAATAAATTGCAACGTTCTTATCTCAAAAAGGTGGAAGACAAGGGTAAAAAATAGTACGGTATCACCGGATTGCGATTCCCCGGGATTATCCGCTGATTGCAACGCTGCTAACCTTTTAAATTCTAAGGGAGATGATATGATGAAATTCCTGGATCCAAAGAAACCTATTGCGACCTGTGTAGCCGAGACCTGTGATAACTGCCACGTGAGCAAAGCCGTGCATTGTCATTTTACGCTCAGAGATCTGATACATTTTCTTCTGATTGCTTCTCCCTCGTTCCTCTTAGGAGGTGCCGGGATTTATCATGTAAACGGATGGTGGCTGATTCCCTGGTTTATTGTCATAATCGGATACTTCGGATTCATCGAAGTCCGGGTCATGTGTTCCCATTGTCCTCATTATGCCGAGGAGGGGAGTTCATTACAATGCTGGGCCAATTACGGCTCACCAAAATTATGGAAGTATCGGCCAGGTCCGATGAAGCTCTGGGAAAAGGTCGTTTTCTTCCTCGGTTTTGCCCTTGTCTGGGGATACCCGCTCTATTTTCTGGGCCTTCACTTTCAGGTGTTCCTGCTCATCGTCTATCTTCTCTCAGTTGCCGGCTTTTTCATGACATTACAAAGCTTTCTTTGCTCCCAGTGTATGAATTTTGCCTGTCCATTAAATACCGTTACCAATGAGATTCGGAGAGAGTTCTTTGAGTGTAATCCCGATGTTGCCAAAGCATGGGGTATCGACATCAACCAGGAAGATGCATGAGCCTTGCAGTCGAAAAAGGTAAAAAATTGTTGGATAAAATAGCAAAGGCATTCCCCGCTGTTTCAGGCGGGGAATGCTCCAATTATTCGACACCTTTATTTACTTGGACATAGCGTGGGCTCACCATCCATAACTTGTAGGAGCGTGACATGAGAAGACAACGCTACAGGCAACAACCATCCGTTCTTATCGGCTTTCTTCTTATACTTTTCTTTACAATTGCCTCTGTTGTGTTTCCCTGCTGCGGCGGATCGAACGCCGATTATTCCTACCAGACACCTCCGGAGACAGATGACGGCTGGGAAACGGAATCTCTCTATAAAATGAATATGGATGCCGAGAAGTTTGTCGCTCTTGTCCGTCATATCCAAAGCGAGCGCTATAAAAATATCCATGGCATCCTCATTGTTAAGGATGGAAAACTCATACTGGAAGAATATTTTCATGGCTTCGATCGCGACAAGGCCCATCAGATCAGATCCGCCACAAAATCGATCGGCTCCATGCTGACGGGGATAGCCATCGATCATGGTTTCCTCAAGGATGTCGAGGAGAAAATTTATCCCTACTTCAAAGGGTACGAGATCGGACAAAAATGGGATGCGAGAGTCAGAGATGTTACACTGAAATCGTTACTGACAATGACGTCGGGCTATGATTGTGATGATCATGCAATTCCGATATTCGAGTGTGAGAAGGCTATGTACGAGACCGATGACTGGGTAGAGTATGCCCTCAATCTCCCGATGGCCCATAAGCCCGGCGAACATTGGGCCTATAACAGCAGCAGCCTCATGGTGGTGAGTGAAATCATCTCGAAAACGTCCGGAATGACCATGCCGGATTTTGCCGACAAATATCTCTTTGGACCGTTAGGGATCAAAGAGTTTCACTGGGGTTTTTCACCGAAGGGGCGGGCATGGCTTGCCGGGAATGCAAAGATGAAGCCGAGGGAGATGGCGAAGATCGGCCTCCTCATGCTGGAGGGTGGAAGATGGAAGAGAAGGCAGATTATCTCGGAAAAGTGGATAAGGGAATCAACCAGAGAGCATGAAATATCAGATAATAATTGGGGCTACGGCTATCTGTGGTGGACGGGGAAGCAACTTTTCGGTGAACAGTTTATTCCCGGATACTGGGCGGCAGGCAATGGCGGAAATTATATATTCATCTGTCCGGAACTGGACCTGGTGGCAGTCTTTACCGGGGGAAATTATAACAGTATCCTGGAATTGCAGACCCTGGGAATGCTTGTAAACTATATCATTCCGGCGATACTCCCGCCGATGCCGCCCCGACAAATTACGGAGCTTGATCCGGCGATTCTTGATTCCTGTGTCGGTGAGTATAAGTTACAACAGGGGGACCTTCGCGTATCGGTTCTTAAGAAAAATGATGCGCTTCATTTAACATTACTGGAACGAACGATGCCGATGTACCCTGAATCGGAGAGCCGTTTTTTTATTCCCGACGATATCTTGGGTAACTGGACATTTGCAACCGAACGGGATGAGAAGGGAAACGTAATCTCAGCAACAGGGTATACTGCCTTTCAGGTCATGCACTTTACAAAGATGAAATAACGTGAGCCTGTCAGGCATCTCAATTATTATATTATGGGTAAGAGGAAAATAACGATCGAATGAAGAAACTGTTGTGGGCACTCTGTCTGGTGTTGTTACTGTCGTGCAGCGTTTGGGCTGAAGAGGGAAACGGAGTTGCCGTTGATGTATTGGCGAAAACGAGTGCGAGTTGGAACGGAAAGGCGTTGCCGGGCTATGCCGAAGGCACACCGGAGATAACAATCCTGAGAATAAAAATACCGGCAGGGGAGCAATTGCCGCTTCACGAACATCCGGTAATAAATGCAGGCGTATTGCTGCGTGGAGAGTTAACGGTAGTGACAGATGATAATATAACATTACATCTCGAAGCCGGCGATTCAATCGTCGAGGTTGTCGATACGTGGCATTACGGGAAGAATGAGGGCACGGTGCCGGCAGAGATTATCGTTTTCTATGCCGGTACAGTGGGGATGCCGATAACCGTTAAGAAATGAATTGAACAGCGAGCGCATTCCCCGCTACTTGCGGCGGGGGACGCAAACGTAAAAAACAAATATTTTCCTTAACAGTTATCCGAAAACTCTATTCGATAGGATATGGTTTTGGCTCACTTTCCACAACATGTCCTACTCTGTAGGAGAGAAAACGGTAGTATATCGATTATGCAGATGCTCCGATATCCTCGATGTGTTCCGCGATATTCTCACAATGATCTGAAATTCTCTCGAGATGAATCAGGATGTCTATGAAGATAGGTCCCGCTTCCGGTGCGCAGAGTCTTTTATAG
>Ga0272441_10003575_pt1 | contig 29385 bp, 19 predicted proteins | sample SSMProp6N_FD_193582 | JGI IMG/M metagenome (GOLD analysis project Ga0272441, IMG submission 193582) | Marine sediment archaeal communities from Little Sippewissett salt marsh, Falmouth, MA, United States - SSM-Prop-6N | ecosystem: Environmental > Aquatic > Marine > Wetlands > Sediment ... | reverse complement strand
GTGTATGGCGTAGCAGTTGGCACTCCGGTCGCCCTTCGGGCTCCCTCCGTTCCAACTGCTCTAATACACGGCGATGATTCTACCTTAGAAACAACAGTTTTCTGTCTTGACAATGGGTAGGGGTATATAATCCTTTGCCTGTTACAATAATGACTACGCAGACTTCAACAAATTTTAATGCTGAAAATCATCACTATTAAAGGATATTTTGTTAAAAAAGCTATTAACTTGCCATGTTTTATTACCTACTGTTCATATTTTCTTATTAATAATTCGGATTTATCATATAGTTTTATAGGACATAGCCAGTGGAGACCAAGGACATCGACCACAGAGGAAATAACAACATAACTGCATAACTGCCGATTCATTGCAATATTAACGTGTTTATAGGAACTCTAAGATGGATGACTTGCTATATTTTCAATTTTCTCTATTTACACAATGTAGGCTTGACAAAAAGCCGATTAGGAGATATGAATAGCGATATCTACGGGTTGTGCCCCCATGGAGGGTGGATTTAAATTATCTCTTTACACGTAACCACTAGAAAATATCGCTAGTGGATTGCTGTAATAAGGATACCACTTTGGAGATATATGCTTTGGTGTATTCAAATAGACATAACTTTATAATTCGAAGACTTGGAGCATTGAAATTCACATATCCAAGAGCGGGCAAAGTGCCAGAATGGTTCATATGGATTATAGCCATAGTACTTCTCATATCTTCAGGTATAACTTATCGCATACTCGCATCTTTTATTAATGATACTGCAATAAATCTCCCCCTACCACTAAATACTCTTCCCATAGTCATCGGGGACTGGACTGGTATGGATATTTCTATTCCAACAACTACTCGTGAATACATGGAAATAAATTTTGCGGACGATTACATTAGTAGGAGATATATAAACACCCAGAATCATAAATACGCGGATGTTTATATCGTATATTGTGCATCCAGACCAGGAAGTATGTTGGGGCACCAACCGCGTGTTTGCTATGTAGGTAATGGATGGATCCATGATAACACAGAAACATCCCACTTTTTAACACGACAAGGCCGGGTAATACCATGCTTAATACATAGATTTTATAAGCAAACTCCAATGTACGAGGAAATAGTTGTTCTAAACTTTTATGTAGTGAATGGAGAACTCGCTACAAATCAGAGCGGTTTTAGTAGCGTGGTAGGTCGAAGATATAACCTTAGCAGAAATCCGGCTCGATATGTATCACAGGTCCAAATAAGTTCATTATTGGAAAATTCTATAAGAAGTGCTGCTATTGATATAACAGAATCAATTCTTGATTTTCTGCCGGATGAAAACGGTATCGTCAGGGCATTTGAACAAATCCGGTCTGATAGCGAAGCCTTAAACACGGAATAACAACATAGCATTGTAAGTGCTTTTTTTACAAGAAGTTAACTTCAAATATCGGTACCGCCGACGGGGACGGAGTATGCCTAAGATATCTATTTATAAAAACCTGCCTCCGATTCAACTTATTAGAGGAGAATTGGAGTATTTTGATAGGAACAAGAATTAAGCAAGTTTCTTATTGTAAATAGTGAAAAAATCTCAAATAAAAGATAAAAGGCACGAAAAGATAGTTTTATATACCCCTGACGCACACCTTGGATTTGGTTGGGGTGTATGGAAAGAAATGCTTCTGGAATTGATTGGCAGCCGAGAGTTAATCTGGCGTCTTTTCCTGCGAGAGCTGTCTGCTCGTTATCGACAATCAGTTTTTGGTTATATCTGGGCAGTACTACCTGCCATTGTAGCTACAATTACTTTTACTTATTTAAGGAGTTCGGGGACGCTGCCTATCAAAGACTATATATTAAAAATATCGTGATAACCTTATAGTCAGAGGTCGTTAACAGAAATGAGATTTTTATAATTCCATATAATATAGAAATTTTAATCCATCTATTATATTACTAATGTGTAGTTTCTTTTTAAATTTATTTTTTGATCTTTAAACCTTGTCGTCGACCGCTCAGTATATCAACCAAATAAACAATCACTATAACTATGTCATCATTGACACCCCTCTTGTGCTGGTTATTATTAATGTTTTTACGTAGACTAGTATCGGAGATGCTGTCATCTTAACCAGCTTTACTAGCCAGGTAATTTTGCCTGAGCTGAGAGGAACTAAAAGAAAACTCATGCAAATCAATATTCAAATCATCGAGATAGTTGTGAGTAACATAGATGTCGAGCACAGATACTATCGAAAGGATTCCGGCCAGTAAGCACAAAGTATAAAAAACGATTGCAGCAAAAATTCAATTCCGAAGACCTACTAGAAAATAATCAATCCTGACAGCAATTATCTTAATATACTATGGCTTTCTGTCCCATGCAAGAAAATAAATAGGTTTATTCTAAAAGGATAATTACTAAAGAGCATATATTTGTTAATCTATGGAAATAATAAGGCAGATAGTATTAGATATTGATTCATAAAATGAGATAGTATAAAGAATTTGAATGTTCGGTAAGGGTGAGAGAACCTATATGACCTGTGGATTAAGTGTCCACTGTTCTCCTGTGGCCCTAGTAATCGTGTGAGCAAAAAGGTCAACCTGCCTAGGTGGATTTTTTTGTTTATTGTTCCTTTCATGGCAGGCTGTTCATATAAGCAACATCTTTGTACTATGAGATTTTACCATCACACTAACCGCCCTACCATTACCTACTTTTAGACTAACTCAAAGCAACAAATAGATCAGGATTACTGCTATTGCTGTCTCGATGAGAAATCCTCTTCTATTCCCGTATTATTTCCAAATCCTTGGCTTACCCTACCAGTTATCTAATTTGGTAAAGATGTACATCCCATGCGTTGAAACTGTCTTCAAAAACACCATCTTTTGATATAATTGTCCGATTTTCAAATAGTACTTTCACAAGTCTTTCACCCTTTAAGCCATCAATAGTGAATGATGCGCTCGTATTGTTATGACTCATACCGACGGCAAAAAGATACATCTGCTTTTCATACTCTTTTATCATAAAGGCAATAGGAACTTTTTTGTTTTCCAACAATATACTCGAAGCACTTTTTAATGTTGGAGTATTCAGGACCGGTGCAAGTTTGGCTATTTGTTGATTAATATCTGTAACTGCCGAAAGCATCTCTGTATCGCTAAGAAGTGCCGATTCATTAAAACGTGGTTGCCATTCGTGTACAAAGTAAATAATTCCCATAGAACCATGAATGATAGACATCCATACTTCGGCACGAACTTGTTCTGTTGTGGCTTTTCTTTTTGCATTATTGATATGGGTGCATTCAATGCAGTTCCAGATCACTTTCTGTCCTTTGGACCATTCAACAAGACGATTGACACCTTCTGCTACATACCAGAGTTTCCCTGCAATCTCAGGATTTGATTCAACTACTGGATAAATATCGAAAGAGACTATATCGCAACCTTTGATATATTCTAAATAATCTTCAGGATGGTTTGTGCGGACGCCTCTTCCGTACCAGCCATCCCATGCCACACCTTGGCTTAGATTCAGAAATACAGGACGTGTTAAATCATTATTTTGTATCCTGATATATTTATCAATAATTTTTTGGGGGTTAATAGGCGGGCCATAACCTTTATCCTGTCCGAGCCATCTAGCGTTGTCAGGTTCGTCGCTATGCATCCACCCAACAATAATGCGGTCATCTATATGGTCGAGTCCTATGTCGTTTTGATGACATATTACTTTCATATCAGCTTTTTTTAGTTCCGAAAGTTGTTTTTCAGTAGGCCCTTTCCAGAGGCCCACGTAAGTGTTAATACCAATCTGCTTGTACTTCAAAGCGTTTGAAGAACTTTGCGACCAGACAGCTATAGGGAAAAAATCAGTCTCGTGTGATGGTCCATTTTCCCATTTAATGTAGGGATTCACTGCAAAGCTACTGTTGCCTGAGATATAAAGTATAGACAAACATGTTATGATACAGGTTAAAATTGACATAATCAATTCCCCCATAAAAGTTCTATTTAGATTTTTTATTTATACGATGAATAAATTTTACTTGATTGATCGTAGTTAAGATTTGTTGATTTTACAGCGTTCCTTAACTATTGAAATACCCTAGGGCAAAATAAAGCTTGCCACTTGTGAATTTTGTTTGAACTTAAAACCGTCGCTATAAATAATCTTCAAGTACCATCGTCTGTTTAGGTAATCTGATTTTCTAAAGAATTCTACATAAAAAATTTGGTCCAAGAATTAAATATCATATTTGGTTACGATTTTTTAAAAACAGGACATAGTATGATACGTTAATTATTATTAAAATATCTATTGTGATTCATAACAAACATGAGACTATACATATGTATTCTCTTCAAGCCTCTTTAATGGAAATTGTTAGACTATTTAAAAGTTATCCCAAAAGCCCCTTATTTTGCTATATCAGCATTGAAAACACAGTTTTCCATGGATTTTGAGATAATAACTAGTTTCTCGGAAACTCTGATAAGCCTTTGAACATCTTCAGAACATTTACTCTGCTAGCAGGCGTAATGCATTCTCTTTGGTGACAAGTGCAATGTCATCGGGATGTTCCAGGAATGGTTGAACATCCTGCAAGACTCGCTCCCAGTTGAATTCATCGATGCACTGGCACACCATACTCCGCCAGTTTTGCGATGTGACTTCAGGTCCAGGCCAGTTGGTCTGTCTCAACGCATTCCGTAGCAATTCAATGTTCGGCGAAGGCCAATTCCTATCAGAAAGATACCAGATGAGATCATAGACATCACGACCTTTAACATACCCGCGTGTCATGACGGCATGCAGTTTACCTGCGAGCAATGATGCTTTATCGTAATGCCTCAGATTCAGGACAATGTGTCGCCTCACGACGGTCGAGTCAGTGCCTGCCCCCAGAGGCGGATTCGTATCTATTTCAACCTTGATAGAAATGGTTTCAGATTCAAGTCGAGAAAGGCCAAATTCGTACAACAAACCTCTAAACCGTACGAAAGCCGATTTGACCGTCTTCATCACCTTCGGCTTCAGGCTGATTTCATAGTTTGCAGCCAGGAAAGCCTTCTTGGCATTATCCAGATTCTCCTGAAAATTGTCTTCAACTCCTGGCTCAATCAGAGCAAAATCCAAATCCTCAGAGAATCTTGGAATCGAATACAGAAAACGCAAGGCTGTGCCGCCCTGAAAGAGCCAGGCACTGAAAGCCCCCCGATCCTGCAGTGACTGCAGCAACAGTGCCTGCAGATACTCTCTCATCAACTGGCGAGCCAGAATCTGATTCTCAACTCCGCTTAGAAGTTGTCTAAGGAAATCTTTCATAATTCATCCCTCGCTTTTTCGGCAAGCTCAGCAATCAATTTCCCAGCGAGGCTGAGCTTTTTGGTTCCACTCGCTTTCGCCATATCGAGAACTACTTGGCTGTCAAGTTGTTCCAAATTCTGGAGTCTGAGCTCAATCAGAAAATCATGATTCGCTGAATCCGGTGTTAAATAAACGAGATCTAATAGAGCCTTTTCTGGGACGGCAACAAATGCCCTTTGGCCCTGGCCAAGATCAGTTGGCATGAAGCCATAAAACCAGTCTTTTTTGACATGTCGGAAGACGAATCTTCCAAGGGGGGTATTAACTTTTTCGGGTCTTTGCGTAGTAGTACTCATCACAGTGGGAACATGCTCTGGAATCATCCCATGGAATGCCAACGCCGACTGTAGGCTCACATAAGAAGCCTTTTTCATCGCATTTGCGATAACAAAAGGATTCGGTGCGACTTTTCTGTAGGGCTGAGATAGTGTATAAAGGCCTTTCCGGAGTTGGATCAACTTGCCTGCTTTGACCCAACGGCTGAGCTGCAAGCGCACATCTGGCATGCTCTTGCAGCTTGCTGCCAGAAAACCTGTTCCAAAGACTGGTTCCTGGCCCACTTCAGATAGTAGTCGTTCCCATTTCATTGCATTATCTTATCATAAATGCTAATCTACTGCAATATACATCGGCAATTATATCTATGTTCGCCAGAAATTTTGTCCTTCTCAGGGTAGATCCTGACCCACGGCTTGCCTGTCCTTTCGTCTGCAGTGGTACTGCTGTTGCAAAAAAATCGGGTTACGTTGCTTTGAGGCCTAAGCCAAATGTCTACCCACAACTGCTATGCCCACAGAAATCACAAATAGCACACCTTGCCTCCCATCGCATTGGATGACCGCATTCTTCACATGTACGCTGAAAGGGTGATTTGAGGTCAGAGCTTTTGGAGGCCAAAGTTTCTTCTATAGCCCGGGCTATTGCATCCGGACATGACAGGACGTCCACGCCCTTGTTGGACTTCTTTGCCACAGCTGCCGACATACATTTTATGCTATGCAATTGATCTATCATTACTCTGGGATCAACACCCGACCGAAGCGCCGTCGAGACGGCCCGGCAAGTGGCCTCTGTTTGGCTAGGGCATCCACCGGCCTTACCCAGATTTGCAAACACTTCACAGATTCCATCTGCGTCTCGATTCACCGTAACAAATAGTGTTCCGCAGCCCATCCTGAACTTACTGGTCTGGCCGAACGTGACTCTAGGCCGCGGTCGCGGAGCATGAGATGATGATTTGCCAAGATTTCTTACTGCTGACAAGACCTGGTTTTCTCGACTGTTATCTCGATAAACTGTGCATCCTTTACAGCGTGCCATGTATGCCAGCTTGAATATACTATCCACATCATCGACTGTAGCTTCGGTTAGTAAATTAACGGTCTTGGAGACGGCGTTGTCGACATTCGACTGAAAAGCTGCTTGAATACGAACATGCCACTCCGGTGATATCTGGTGAGCAGTAATTAATATTTTTTTAAGTTTTTTGGGAACATTTGGAATATCCCTAATATCTTCACCTGATATGAGCATTGTTTTTAGCTTTTCATTAATCCATCCCTGTTCGTGACCTAATTTTTCAAGGAGTGGGTGCAGTTGCACAAATTCTCGGCCATTAAGAGCTCGACGTTTGTATGCAAAGCTAAATATAGGCTCGATACCACTGCTACAGCCTGCGATAATACTAATGCTACCTGTTGGAGCTATAGTAGTGCATGCAGCATTTCGCATCGGTATATGAAAATTTGTATCCCATATACTTTCATGCCAATTCGGGAAACAACCTCGTTTTTCAGCGAGTTTGCAGCTTGTATTATGAGCATGTTCCTGAATGAATCGCCCTAATCTTTGTGCAAAATTAACCGCTTCTTCACTATCATAACGAATCCCCAACTGGACTAGTGCATCAGCGAAGCCCATAATACCAAGGCCTATTTTTCTATTACCGAGACTTATTTTACGTATTTCAGAAATTGGCCAGTGATTCGCATCTATGACATTATCCAGAAACCTCACGGCATAGAAAATCGTAGTTGCAAGTCTTTGCCAATCCAGGTCGTTGCCGTCTGATAAAACAAATTTTGATATATTAATAGAACCAAGGTTACAAGCCTCGTAATCGAGCAATGGCTGCTCTCCACAAGGATTCGTAGCATTTATATGACCTAAGTCAGGAGTTGGATTATCTTGATTGATCCGATCAATAAAACAGATTCCTGGTTCACCTGTTGAATGTGCATTGTTGATAATTATTTTCCAGATGTCGCCAACTGTGTAGTAGCTGTTTTTGTCACTATATGATGGTTTTAAATCTCCTATTCGATAAGAATTAATATCAACAGTCTTTGGAATAAGATATTGTTGTTTTGTTCTTGGATTAGTCACGATGTGTGGGGCATTGGGTGTCCGATCAAGAAGGTTCATAAATTTATCTGTTATTTTGATGGAAATATTGAAATTGTTGAATGTGGTCAAATCATTTTTAGCATTGATAAACTTCATTATATCAGGATGTTCGATGCTCATCATCCCCATATTTGCTCCGCGTCTGTGAGCACCTTGCTGAATGGCGTTTGTTGTTTCGGCTATCACTCGCCAGAAACTTATGGGGCCAGAGGTTGTCCCGCCGCTTGATGCAACGATATCACCCGTTGGCCTTAACTTATCAAATGCGAATCCTGTTCCACCTCCTGCCTTCTGGATCAAGGCCGTGTTTTTAATTGCTTCGAAAATCTCCGGTATACTGTCATTTACTGGCAGAGCAAAACAAGCGCTAAGCAAACCATTCGGCCTTCCCGCATTCATAAGAGTTGGGCTGTTGGGAAGGAATTTACCTTCTGTCATCATTTTATTAAATATCTCTGGTAATAATGGAATTATCTGATTTTGTATATCATAACTGGATTCGACTGCTGCAACACATTTAGCGACGCGCCAATACATCTGGTCTGGAGTTTCTATAATGTGCCCAAAATCATCTTTTAACAAGTACCTTCGCCTAAGGATTTCCTGGCTCATATCGAACTTACTGATTTCTGATTTCGTGATATTTTGTTCACTTAGAGTAACCACTTTTTCTCCGAAAAAAATCAAGTTGAACGTTTTCCTATTGTATATGCATATAACTGGCAGTTTTCATCACAGTAAGCATTTATAGCCGGATCTTCACATCCGAAGCTTCGATAAGTATTATTAAAGGCACATTTTGTCTGATACTCAATCTCGCTTTCAGTTATTATGCGTTTATTATCAGTCGGGTGATTCTTCTTTGCCCAGGCCTTCAATACTATTAATGCCAGATCAAAAGGAAGACCGTTTCGTTTCAAATGAACAGCCAGTCGGAAGCACGAAACACGCTGATAGGCACCTACTCCCTCTGCCAATATCCTTCTTGCACATGGAGGTAGCCCAAAGTGCGAGACATCATCATCCGAGTGATAACTACTGTTATGTGTTACACCTTTAGTAGGTTGAGTCTGTTTATTTAAATTACACTTTTCAATGATAGCATCAAGTACTAACTCAGGCACTCGTTGAATATTCTGAAGCAGTTCCCATTGGTTGGGATAAACTTTGACCGGATCATCCGGATCGACAAACACAGTTCGCCCTTTTTTCACAAGTGAACCAAACAATGGTGCGTTTATAAAATTACCATATGTAATGCCGTTGTCTAACGTATCCTGTTTGGGAAATATCTCAGTTCCGGTTTTGCCCATATCAGCAAGAATCTTTTGGACTACAAGCCGTGTTTTACTGGCAGTAACTCCTCTCGGTTCAAAGAATATCCAAACATGATAACCCTTGGATTTACTTCTTTCGATATAAGCTGATAAATTGTGGTCCTTTGCATGTACTATAAAATCTATGGGAACAGATAAATCATTTTCATCGAAATCAACTGCCAGTGCCCTGGTCTTTGAACCAGTTAAAAGATAAACCCCATATGATTGTTTTCCTGTCAGATGAGCACGTATTACCTCATCAGTTACCGGTTCTTTCACCTGTCTGACTTTTGCTGTTTTAATATCATAAGTACCGTAAACATTGCTTAAACCCATAAAGAGTCCTTTGAATATTTTAATCTTTTCCATCGAATTAAGTTGTATTCTTGCCATGATTTATCCAGCCAAACCAATTCTTCATCAATTGGTTTGGCGATTACAAGTTTTTTCATTGAGTAGAGTTTCAATATCTAGTGACTTTTTGTTATAGAATGATATCTGCTGCAATACCGAATCGCTGCTGACATGTCGGTAAATAATCGATGGTATTTCATCTACAAATTGTGCAGGCATGCAATTTTGTAGTCGTTCCGGTATAAAATGCCGGTAATCTTTCAGGAGAAGGTGTGCAATTTCACATCTTACATTCCAGTTATTGCTATAAAGATGCCATATAAAAACGCCTTCAATGTATTTGTGTCGTTCAATATCTTTAATTATCTCAGCGAGATTTAATAGAATATTTTGAATCCCGCCTATTTCAGGATCATCTGCATCAAGCATAGCTGCGGTGTAACCGTTGCCATACATCGTGCTGCTATAGTGATTTTCTAGCAGGAAGATCGCTTCGATATCCGCATCCTGCAATTGCTGGCTGAGCATCCTGTCAAAAGAATTCAAAAAGCGATTGAACTTTGTTTGGCTCATTCGACCATCAACGCCGAGATGATTATACACAAGGTAACCCGTATGGCGGAGCATCCGAGTTCAGCCGAACCTATAGATTCGAGTATCCATTATCCTCAGGTCGAGGTTCCAAGACCTGATCTGAGTAAGTTTGACCAATATTTAACCTTAAATCAAGGAGAAGTAAGTTATGTCTGATATACAAAAGTATCTATACCTCACAACGAATTGCGTAAATGAGTATATAGAACTATGCCAGAACAATCGTATTCCCAGAAGCCTTTGGCCGAAACGCCGCAAATGCAGCTGGGAAGTTCGGTGGTACGGTTCTGAGGGGATACGATATTCTAAGAGCTTTAAAAGCAGAAAGGAGGCAAACCAGTACGCTATACAGCGACAAAGAAAAGTGGACAAGGGTAAAAGAGATAGGCCCAAAAAAACTACATTGGTCCAGTTTATTAATGAGCATAAGAGAGTAATGGAAGGTAGAATCGCTCATACAACATTGAAACATCAGGTTAGAATGCTAAATATGCTAGCCAAGCATGTCGGATCCAATTGTGCTCTCAGCCGGATTAGCCCGAGAGATGCCGAGTCTTTCATAGCAAGCCGAGTGAAGCTGGGACGTGCAGTCGCAACTGTGAACAAGGATCTGAGGACATTAAAAGGTGTCTTCAACCTGGCCATTGAACCGCGTGGTTATTTGGAGGAAGGTTGTAATCCCTTTGCTAGCATCAGACCAAGGAAGTTTACTTCTAAACCACCAAACTATGTCCCACTTGAGAATTTTCAACGCATGTTCTCAAAGACTCCAACATTGTGGTGGAAGACATTGCTGGCGCTGGCTTATACCAGCGGTGGTAGGCGAGATGAACTGTTGAATCTGACGTGGTCGGATATAGATTTCGAGACTCAGACTGTTAGATTTGTCCCCAAGAGATCTTCCGAAATGATTCTTGCCTGGGAGCCAAAGGATCATCAGATTAGAGAAGTGCCAATACCATCGGAAACACTTCAGTTGCTAGTGAATTTACAGCTTGAGACCGAAGAGACGAGCCCGTATGTATTCATCAGCAAGTCACGGCTTCTTCACATTCTCGAACGCCGTTCACAGGGTAACTGGGAACCGGACAGTGACATAATAAACAATCTGATTAGAGATCTTAAAGTTATGTGTCGACAAGCGGCTGTGAATCCTTTTACATTTCATGACCTTCGTCGATCATGCATCACTAACTGGTCGAAGAAGCTGCCGATTCAGGCCGTTCAACATCTTGCAGGGCATTCAAGTATGGAAACTACACGGAGGTATTACCTGTCGGTTCAGGAGTCAGATCTCAACATAGCGAGGCAAGTTCAGTCCCAAGTTATGACCTCATTGACGAACTTTTTGACGAACTCCGGCCAAAATGGCCAATTTTGAGCTTCCAACAAAAAAAGGGACAAACACAAGTACTTAGCAGCAAAAGATTTATAAAACTGGGCCCGGTAGGATTCGAACCTACGACCAATGGATTATGAGTCCACTGCTCTAACCGCTGAGCTACGGGCCCCTGGTACTGCTCTTAAAAGAGCGAGATATATTATATAAACAAGCCGGTAATTTACAAAAAGCAAATCAATATTACAAGGAAATTCGTTTATTTTACATACCATGACCGTAATTTTGTCCGCCGTTTTTCTGTAAGCTGCGGCAATTATAACAGGCATGCCAATCGAATCCCGGCATACGGGAATAATTCGTAAAATATTCTTTCAATTTCTACGCAGAAAACCTATTATGATTCCGGACATATCCTGAGTGTGGCGCCCAGGTCAAATAATGATATTGTCGGATTTATGGAGTGTTCGGAAATGTCTAATACAAAGCTATTATTAATAACGGCACTTGTTACTATGGCGGCACAAAACGTTGTATCAGCCGCACAAAGCACCGGACTGGAAAATCCGGACAGTTCGGTCGTTCTCATAAGGGTTCTTAAGCAGGACTTCGATTATGTCGCCCCCTGGAAAAGAAAAGATATGACACGGGGAGCCGGATCAGGTTTTGTCATAGACGGCAGAAGAATCCTGACTAATGCGCATAATGTTAGTAACTACAGGTATATTGAGCTGAGAAAGGAAGCTGTAGCCAAACATTACCCGGCAAGGGTTGTGTTTGTCGGGCATGACTGTGATCTGGCTATAGTTTCCGTCGATGACGAGAGCTTCTTCGAAGGAACAACTGCCCTGGAACTGGCGGGTATTCCGAAGGTAAACAGCACCGTTTCCACATACGGCTTTCCTGTCGGGGGCGATCGCATTTCTGTTACCGAAGGAGTTGTCTCGCGCATAGAAGCAGATACATACGCTCACAGTGCAGCGGATGACCATCTGGTTATACAGACCGATGCTGCGATTAATCCGGGCAACAGCGGCGGGCCGGTCGTTCAGGGCGGAAAAGTCGTCGGGGTTGCTTTTCAGGGTCTGCGAGAAGCGGATAATATCGGTTATTTGATTCCCACAACCGTCATCGAGCATTTTCTGAAAGATATCGAAGACGGCCGATATGACGGTTTTGGCTCTATGGGAGCTTTTTTCTATCCGGGTTTGCACAATTCCGGTTATAAAGATTACCTTCAAGTTCCGCCGGATGACGATGGTATAGTGGTTGTCGGTACGTTGATGCATTCATCGGTTGAATCCATACTTCAGCCGGGAGATGTAATGACGAAAATCGACGATTATAACATCGATAATGACGGGATGATTCAGATATATGGTCTTAGATTAACTCTGTCCGAAATAATCGAATCGAAACAAATCGGCGAGAGATTACAACTGGCATTCTTTAGGGCCGGTGAGCTTAAAACAACAACTGCAACAATAGCGTTAAACAGAACCGTTCTCGAACAGGCCCGTCAATATGACCGTTCGCCTCCTTATGTTTGTTTTGCAGGTCTGGTATTCGTACCTGTAACACGAAACTACCTCGAGAGCTGGGGAAGGCGATGGCCGCGGGAGGTGCCGTTTTATCTGCGTTATCTTTTCTCGTATTCGGCGGAAATTAATACGGACCGGCAACGCAAAGAATATGTCGTTCTTTCGGAAATCATGTCCGATGAGATTAACGCTTACGCCAATGAATTCAAGAGCCAGGTCATCGAGAGCATTAACGGTGTCGAGATCCATGGTCTTGAGGATATATACAGAGCCTTTAAAGAATCGGAGGCCCCCTTCTATACGATTAAGTTTATGGGTAATAATAGTATCCTTCGCATTGACGGCGAAAAGGCGAGGCAGGCACATCCGTCAATTCTTAAAAAATATGATATTCCCGCCGAGGCGCGTTTGGAGTCAAAATCATGAATAAACGAATCGCTTACATTGTTACCGTGCTCGGAGTGATTTTTGTGCCGGATTTGTATGCAAAAGAGTCCGGGCGCGAACGACCTGATTTAACGGAGACTATGAAAGATTCATTAGTTTATCTGGAAGTTTCCAGGCGGTCCTACGATTTGATGGAACCCTGGAAGCACGGCGATATTACCGTTGATTGGGCCTGTGCATGCGCGGTCGGTGAAAATCAGGTGATTACTACCGCAGAAAGTGTTGCGAACCATACATATATAAAAGCGCGAAAATCTGGTCAAAACGAATTTATAGGGGCAAAGATAGAAGTCGTTGACTACGAAACCAATCTTTGTCTTATTCAACTGGACCCGAATCAACTCGATAAACCGCTCCGGCCGCTGGAATTCAGCGAAGACTATCGGAAAGGTGCGGAAGTCGACTGCTACTGGCTCTCATCGGAAAACAGTATATATAACGGCAGGGGTTATCTTGACAAAGTCGACGTCGAAAAAACACGAACTTCCCATTCAAAATATCTTCGATATATAGTTGCTGATGCGTCTCAACGGACCTCGTTCGGAGAAGTTTATTGTATCGGTTCTTCACCCGTTGGAATTGCCTGCTGGTCGGATACCGACAATGAAACAGGTTTAATACCGGCGGAGATTATCAATGGATTTCTAACTCACATCCGAAACGGCGATTATAAGGGTTTCGGAAAAGTCGGTTTTGCCGTCTCGGAGCTTTTAAATCCTACTATGCGTTCCTTTTTAAAAATGCCGGAATCACTGAAAAGCGGCGTCTATGTAGTAGATGTGTATAATCTGGGCACAGGTCACGATATCCTTGAAAAGGACGACGTTATTCTTGCCATAGATGGTAATACTCTCGATCCTTACGGAAGATTCGTACATTCGAAATACGAACGTTTGCCGTTCGATCACTTAATTACCGGAAAGAGCGTCGGAGAAAATATCGTATTTGAGATTTGGCGTAAGGGGAAGAAAATCGAGATTCGAGCAGATGTTAAAAGCTTCGAGACATCTGAAATGCTGGTGCCGTATAACGAATTCGACAGGCAGCCCGAATTTATCGTTACCGCCGGATTTGTTCTGCAAAAGCTGACTCGTGACTACCTGATGGAATTCGGACGGGATATGGCCGGGAATGCCCCGAGTCACTTATATCAATATTATCTTGACTTTGCCTATAAACCCACGCCCGAACGCCGTGATATCGTCGTACTCAGTTATGTTCTCCCGACACAATTTAACATTGGTTATGCCAATCTTCGATATATGGTTGTCACCGAATTTAACGGCATGAAAATCAGTTCACTGGAAGATGTTCTTGAGGCACAAAAGCTCGATCCTGATTCGAAGTACGATTTAATTGAGCTGGAATTAAATAGTCCCGTAATTGTCATAAATCGCGAGCAGACCGATATGGCTAATATGTTCGTACAGAAAAATTATGGAGTGACAAAACTTTTAAATCTAAATCGACAGGACTCGGAGATTTGAGATAGCGGCATAAGGATATAATTCGAGAAAAATCGATTCTTTATCGGTATAAGCACATACTTGAAAATACATTTATCCCATCCTATTTTTTACAGAGTTACGATTTATGCTTAGGGGGAGTGTAACAGAAATTTTAAATATAAAGGGAAGCCCCTGCTTGAAGGAGGAAAGGTGGATAGCAGGGGCTTTGCACAAGCGAAACTAATATATTTTCCCATTAACGGCAGGAGGTTGTCAATTGTGGTGACTACGTATTTTTCGGATAAAATTTATCTATTTATTTTGAGGTAAAAATACAATAAACCGGAGTAAAATTGACAAAAGAACGCTGTTTTTTAGCTATTTTACCCTGGATTTTTTAATAAAAACCCCTGCTTGGCAGAGGAGAGGGGGTTGCAAAGCAGGGGCTAAATTGATAGTGTATATTCAATACACTATCACACCTCCTTCTTTTATTAATTGATTATCTAATACTATAATTAAGTGCCATATATGGTTCTAAATGTAACGGTTTTTCTAAAGATAACGATTATATTGACTATATTTAGAAGAAAAATGATGATTATCAGGTATTCGAATTACGATAGATTTTATAGGGGCACTTTTATTCTGCTTTATGGAATTATTTATGAGCAATTCTTTATTACAAACATCTTAAAGTGACATCCTGAATATGTCGATTTTTAAGACATATTGGGGTGCTTTGGGAGCCATAATGATGGATGAGATGAAAAACCGAAGAAGAGAAGATAGACTACAGTATAAATGGCCGGTCTGGTTTGCAGAAGATTTTGAGCAAGCTTTAGCTGAGGGCCTGATGGTTGATGTTTCCAGTGGTGGTATGGCATTCATGTGCAATGCCGACGAAAATTGTCCGCAGGTGGGCCAGAGATTAACTGCCCGTTTTAGTATCCCGCGTTCTGAGCAGGATGATCCCTCGGACATGACAAGTTTCACCCGTACCGGGTGTGTCCTTCGAGTCGATATTGTCAATACATTGTTACGTCAGGTAGCAATTCAGTTTGAGGAACCGCTGTCTCTTAAGCCTTGTGAACAGGCCTGCATTGATATGATGCACGGCGATAGTCCAAAGAAATGAAAAATCTCCATATCTATGTTTGGTCGATGTAGATAAAAAAATCCCGATGACTGCCGATTTAGGGGATTGATATCTTGTTAAAACCCTCCACGGTGGAGGGCAAAACGGGAAATCAGGCCTTAAAAAAAGCCCCTGCTTCTTAAACCCCCACATCCTTAAAACAGGGGCTTGATTTCTGAAGATAAACCATTTCGTCTGTTTCTATAAGTAAGTGCCATTATTAGTCTGAAATGTAACACTTTTTTATACTATCAGGGATGATAGTCTGTTGTAACTGTACAAAAACGGGGCTCAGTTTTTATTACCGGTCACATTCCGGGCTTCACTACCGACTAACCGAAATATAATTATCACTCAAAAGTTTCGAATTTCAGTACTCGTTGTCAACTATGGACGGTTATCTATTCGATGTTGGAGAATTTTGGCAAAATTATGGCATATTTTTGTGTTTTTTTGGCAAAAAGCCAGATAGACAGTAACGAATTTCCTGCTTTAACGTCTATTCATATAGCATAGTGCTTCCTATTGATGGTAATATTCTATACAGGATATTTTAGAACAGTTATTAACCTGTTTTCTAAGGCATAGAGAATAATCAGTCTGCCATGCTGTTTTTCTTGATTAACTTGTCGGCACACCCCGGATGAAATTCTGGAAATGCTTAACTTGTTTTGTTACAATATGTTAATAACGCGGGAAAAATAAAAGGAACAAAATGTATGGAACAACCGGCCGAACAACAGGTAGAAAATACATCGGAACTCGGCTCTATAAACGAGGCACAGCTTATCGAACGTCTTCATAAAGGGCTTGTCAAGTTAAAGCACCAGATACATAAAACCATTGTAGGTCAGGATAATGTTATCGATTCGATGCTTTGCTGCATGCTGGCCGGCGGGCACTGTATAGTCCAGGGTGTTCCCGGGCTTGCAAAGACTTTGCTGGTGCATTCGGTGGCGGATGCTATGTCTCTGGCGTTTAACAGGATACAATTCACGCCGGACCTGATGCCGTCGGATATAACCGGTGCCGATATCATTCAAAGAGATCCTCAATCTAAAAAAAGGAAATATGAATTTGTCCATGGGCCGATATTTGCCAACGTAGTTCTTGCCGATGAGATTAACCGCACGCCGCCGAAAACTCAGGCCGCACTTTTACAGGCCATGCAGGAAAGAGAAGTGACCATCTCCGGCCGGACATACAAACTCCCGGAACCGTTTTTTGTTCTCGCAACACAAAATCCTATCGAGCAGGAAGGGACATACCCCCTGCCCGAAGCGGCCCTGGACCGTTTTATGTTCATGATTTACATCGACTACCCTTCGGCCAAGGAAGAACATTTGATTGTCAAGCAGACAACGACCGGCAAAAAAAGCGTCGTACAGAGCGTTCTGGACAGGAATGATATGGTACTGTTTCAGGAAATTGTCCGGATGGCGCCTGTGAGCGAGACGGTGATTGCATACTGCATTAATCTTGCTCGTGCCACCAGGCCGACCAGCCGTCGCTCGACCGGCATGGTTAAGAAATATCTTAAATGGGGTGCCGGCCCGCGTTCGGGTCAGTTTATGACGCTCGGGGCTAAGGCCAGGGCATTGATCAACGGGCGCATTACGCCGAGCTTCGAGGATGTCAGGGCCGTCAGCAAATTAGTTCTCCGGCACCGCGTCATCCCCAACTTTAACGCCGAGGCCGACGGCATCAGCGTCGAGGGAATCCTCGATGACCTTGTCCACCAGGTGCCGCTGCCGAAATAAACATCAAGAAGTTTTGAATATGGCTGTCAATCGTGAATATCTCGATCCTATATTTTTGAGCAAGCTGGCTAATATGGAGCTGGTTGCCCGCTGTGCGGTAGAGGGATTCTTTTCCGGTCTGCACCCGAGTCCGTTTCACGGATTCAGCGTCGAATACAGCGACCATCGGCAATACTATCCCGGCGATGAATTGAAATTCGTGGATTGGAAGGTCTTCGGCCGAAGCGACAAGCTCTATATCAAACGATTTCAGCAGGAAACGAATACCACAGTCTATATCCTGCTTGATAACAGTAAAAGTATGTCCTTTGCAGGTAATCGATCCGTCAGTAAAAGTGAATACGGGGCATATCTCGCCGCGGCCTTGAGTTACCTGATGCTCGCTCAGGGTGACAGCACCTCTTTGGTACTTTTTGCCGAGAGAATACAAAAAAAAATCCCGCCGAGATCCAGGCGGACCCACTTGAATATTATTCTTAAAACCCTGCAGCATAATAAACCGGGCGGACGGACAAACCTTGCGTCTGTCTTGCATACTCTTGCCGAAACAACAAATCGCAGAGGTCTTGTGATATTAATCTCAGACCTGCTCGATGACGAGGACAGTATTTTCAAGGGCCTTTCTCATTTGAAATTTCTCCGGCACGATGTAATCATATTTCAGATTATGGACCATCAGGAGATAAATCTCGATTATGAAGGGCTGATTCAGTTTGAGGATATGGAATCCGGCGATAAAATCCGAACATTCCCACAGTCGGTCAAACATACGTATCGCCGGCGAGTCACCGAGTTTCTGGATGAAATAGAAAAGACGGCCGGAAGAAGCAATATTGATTATTGTTTTATAGATACATCCGAACCTTTGGACAGGGCACTGATTGCCTACTTGGCCAGGCGAAAGAGGATGAAATGAGTTTCCTTGAGTGGACATTTCTATTTGGTTCAATAGCGATTGCCGGGCCCGTGCTTGCCCATATGCTGGCCAAGCCCCGGTTCAGGCGTTTGCCATTTACAATGCTGCAGTTTCTGCGGTCGAGCCAGACAGAAAGCTATTCCCGCAGACGTCTGAGGGATTTGTTGTTGCTCCTTTTGCGGTGCGCAATTATTGTACTGATCGCCCTGCTGTTTGCCCGGCCCGTTCTTTATATCAAACCTAAACCAAAAGATATCCGGCATATTTATTATCTTGGTCTGGATAATTCCACATCCATGTCTTACACGGACGGTTCGAGTAGTTACTTCGAGCAGATGAAAGATTCCGTCGTAGAGTATATTTTATCCGCCGAGACGAATTCTGTTTTTAATATTTCCTCTCTGGTTTCTGGTAACTGGTCCTACGGCCTTTCCAAACAACAGGCACTCATGGAAGTCAAAACCCTGAAACTATCAACCGGAAGCGCTAATGTGGATGTCTTTCTTTCAGGAATAAGAAACAGTGGCAGAACGATAAATGCGGCTGATGAGGTCTCGGTTCTTTTGGTTAGTGACTTTACACCTCAGATATTTAGTAAATTTCTAAATGTCCAGGAACCGGTCATAGCTGACAATTATAGGTACGAGATGATCGTATCATCGAAGCCAATCAATAACGCATCCATAATTCGTGCTCAGGTTGCGGATGCCGCTGTTGATGGATTCACAATAAATGTTACTGTAGCCAATCATAGTCAGATTCGACAAAATCGGCGGTTGACAGCAAAAATTGGAACATACGAAGCTGAGTCACTTGAGGTGACACTGCCCCCGAATCAGGTAAAAATCTGGCCCGTTCATTTAGAATCGAGTTCTATCTCAGATATGCAATTGTTCGCCCCCGTGGAACTATCCCTTTCATCCGGAGACGGTCTTGGTACCGACGATACGTATTATTTAGCTGTTCGAATGCCTCAAAAAAGACAAACCAACCTTCTGCTTGCAGAGGCTGCCGAGGATGAGATGTTTCTGCTGGATATGGCTATGCAGACTCTTTCAGGCAGAGGTTCGGACAGGATCATTTGGGTCCGACGGATCAAAGTCGGTGATTTAAGCACTACAAACCTCGAATGGGCGGACGTACTTGTATGTTCAGGAATAACCGAACGTTTGGGAACTATGACCGGGGAAATATCTGATTTTACAGAATCCGGAGGAAGGATTGTTTTTTTCATGACTGGCGAACCTGCCGCTTCAGCAACGAACCAGTTGTGGCAGTCGAAAGTTTTACCCGCCCTGCCGAAGAAGATTATCAAGGAGCAGACTTTTCCTGAGAACAGCCCCTGTGAAAAAGAATTTTCCGGCGTTGGTAATGTCGCCGCCAAAGCGATAGCGAACTACAGAATCGACCGAATACCCGTGAACGGTTTTTGGGAATGCCTGCCGCAGCAGGACAGTGTTTGTCTCTGGCAATATCAGAATGGTTCGGGTTTTATCTATTTCAGACAACTTGGCAACGGCTCAAGTATCCTGGCAAATACGAGCGCCGACGGTTCATTGGGCTCTCTAACGAAATCAAGTGTCTCAATTGCACTTTGTCAATACCTCCTTGGTGAGCATAACCAGATTCGGGATTATAGTTTTTCCTGCAACGAGCGTATAGTTTTACCGGTGACGGATATCGACTTCGGTACCGGTCGGCAAAAATCTTTACTGGTCCGGGACTGCGACGGCAATAAAAAACGAGCGGTTCTAACGGATTCTTCTTTAATGGTGCTCGATCCCGGTTCTATAGGATGGGTAAAAACGCTTACCGAACCTGAACTTTATGCCGGTGTGAATTTACCACCCGATGAAACGAATATGAGCAAGCCGATTGAACAGCAAGTACACGAAGCTCTGAATCGTGTATTTTCGACGGGAAAAAGAGATAACGTAACGTCGGCTGATATTATAGGCACAAAAGAACAGAAACCTGCATGGATTATACTTGTCTGGATAATAATTTCGTTGTTGCTTCTCGAATCCTTTGTCGCGAACAGACTCAGGAGATAAGTTAGGTTTGGATATGGCTGTGAACATACAAAACAGGATGGAAGTTTTAGTAGTCAGAGTCGGGAAGGTCAGGCGATGGCTGGCTGCTATTGCCGTACTGAAAGTTGCTGCTATATGTATGGTTTTTGCCTGCGGATATATTGGCGCCTATGTGTGGCTTGACCACCAATTTAATTTCGGCTTCTTTGGAAGAATAATAGCTTTGCTGCTGCTGATTATCGGCTCTGCTTTTGTCATATATAAGTTGTCTCGCCTGCTGATAGTTCAAATTTCTTATACTAATGCGGCAAACTACATCGAGAATAAAAACAGTTTCAATCAGCAGCTTGTCGCCGCCATGGAGTACTATGAAAAGAAAACGGATTATCCTTATTCCGAAGCCCTTGCGGAATATTTAGTCGCCCGTACCTGGGATGACAGCCGAGAATTCAGATTCGATTCCACTATTAAGAAATGGCACGGCTATATTCTTGCTGCGGTGGTTATTTGTGGAATGAGTATTGTTGGTTTCTATGTCCAGCGGAATCTTGCTTACCTGAAAACATATTTCACACGATTGGCCATTCCTACGGCTGCTGTCGAGCCGGTTTCAGCAACAAAGCTGGAATCGACCACGGGTGATTTTGTTGCCGAGCCTGAATCGATGCTGACATTTACCGCCGATATACAGGGGCGTATTCCCGAAAAAGGCAGGCTGGTGCTGGAGCCGGTAACAGCCGACGGCAACGAAGTGCCGTCACGGGAGGAAATACCAATATCACCGGTTATCAGGGAAGATGGAAGTTCGAGTCTCGAAGCATCTAATTATTTCGAAAAGACCGGCAAATTCAGATATCGATTCGAGGCCGGCAGGACCAGCTCCGAGTGGCATAATATTGAGATTCGCAAAGCGCCTAAGATAGAAAGCATCACGGCTGAAATTTCTCTGCCTGCAAACCTTCTTGATAGCAATGCTCTTAAAAACTACACGGAGCAGATTAAAGACAATAAGATCGAGCTCATAGAAAACAGTACCGTCACGCTTCGCGTTCAAACTGTCGAAAAAATCAGCGAGGCTTCGATCACAGGATTGGATAATCGTACAAACAATGAAAAGCTCGACGGTGCGGATACTTTTACTTACACCTTCACGGCAAATAAAGACGGTTCGGTGGGATTTCATCTTACGGACGAAAAAGGTTTAACGAATAAAAATATCCCCGGACTTGAAATCAAGCTGAAAACCGATGAGCCGCCGGAATTCAAAATTATCTCACCTGAAAGCGATTATCTTGCGACAAACGTGGCGAGTATCCCGATAGAGTTCGAAGTTTCGGATGATTTCGGATTAAGCTCAGTTCAAATAAGCCTGGAGCTGCCGGAGCAAAAGCCGATAGTTATAGATATCCCTATTGAACCGGGCGAAAAAGAACGAAAAGTCACTCATACACTCGAGCTGGAACAATACGACCTGGAGGTGGGTGACAGCATTTTATTTTATGCCCGTGCGAGCGATATCGCAACCGGTATTATTCCCGAGAACAACAACTCGAGCAGCGATACGTATTTTATCGAGATTCGCCCTTACCAGCAGTTCTGGCATTTAATGCCGGGTGGCGGTGAAAGTAAAAACCCCGGCATGGTTCCAGAAGGCCTGATGACTGTGCTCGAATACACACGGACAATTGTTAAAAAGACATGGACTATTGCAGGCAAACAAAATCAGACCGAACAGGATCGCGCGCGGCTCGATTCGATAGCGGATGATCTGTCATATTGTTCGGACCTTCTGGAAATTATCCGTGACGACCCGGAGAACAAATTCACGGATGGTCATAAGGCGGTGTTAAACCATGTTTTGAGCCGGTATCAACAGGCACATGGCGATTTGGGCCGACATGATGCCTCCGCCGCCCTGACACCGGAAAAAGATGCCTACCGGATTTTAAGAAAATTCATCCTTGAGCTGGACTTGCAGTATAATCCGCCGTCGAGTGGTCCAAGTGCTCAACAGGAAAAACCTGATAAAGTGACACTGCAGGAGTCGCCCGAATTAACAGGCTTCGAAGAGGAACGCATCGAAGCTGAAATACAGAAATTAAAGAATAATATCGAGAAGTTAAAAAAACAGCAAAAACAATTGAAGACCGATTTTGAAAATTTCCTGGAACAGAAGGAAAAGGCCCAGAGTAAATCACAAACCGAGCCGGGAGAAAATCAGATCTAAAAAGAAAAAACCGGAGAAAAACAGCAGGACGAAGACTCCGGCAGCGAACAGAGTCAGGAAGGCAGCGATAAGAAGAGCCAAAGTACAGATTCTCAGAGCAGCGGCGGCAGTTCCGGCAAGAGTCAGCAAACCAGTAAGAGCCAGAGCAGTTCCGCCGGACAAGGGAAAAGCAGCAGCCAAAACGATAGCGGGAAAAAACAAACCAGTGCAAGCGATAATGGCAGCGATAATGAGGAAGATACTGCCTGGAAGCAACAAGGCGATTCGGAAGGTGAAAAAGACGGCAAAAAAGAAGGTTATTCCCAAAAAGGTCAAAGCGGCTCGGATGATAATGATGACGGTGAAACAGAAAGTTCCGCCGGCAACCAGAAAGAACAAATTAAAAAAGCGGATACAACTTCTCAAAGCGGCGGCCCGACTGATGGTAGCGGTGACAAACAGGCGGACGGCCAAAACCAGGGTAGAGCGGCTTCGAGCGGTGAAAGTTCCGGGACAAGTGGCGATGCGAAAACCGGCCAGAGTAAGCAGGAATCCGGCGGGGACATGAGCGATTCGATAAATGAGAATGCCATGTTGAGAATGCTCCTGGCAAGACAAAGAGCTTTGCAGGAAAAGGTATCGCAGTTGAAACAGGATTTAGAAAAAATGCCCCAGGGTGAGAATGCGGCAACTGCAAAAGCTTCGGAGCAGGCCCAACAGCATCTCGAGAAAGCCATCGAAAAGATGGAACAGTTCCAGAAAAAGGCCGATGAAGTACGTTACGATACCCAGCCGGATATAAGTAAAGCCACGGAGGCGGTGGAATTGATGGATTCGGCCCAGCGTGACTTAGCTTCGGCAGAAAATGCACTTGAAGCCGGTACAATGTCCGGCGACAAACAACAAACGGCTAAAAAAGCCCAGGAAATGGCCGAACAATTATCCCAGGACGCGGAAGCTCTTGACGAGTCCCTAACGGCGGTAGAACGTGAGGAAATGCTTGCTCGATTAAAGGCCGCCGAGAAGTTGCTGGAGAGCATGTCGGGAGCCAGGTGGACAACAATGCGCAAAGGCAGAGGGCAAACCGGAAGCGGCAAAGTTTTAACGAAAGACGGATCAAGCGCCGCCGATTCGGCACGGGAGATTTCTCGCCGGTTCTGGTCGATTGCACTGGATGCACAAAAACACGTGGAAAAACCGATCGAGGATAAACCATCGGATGTGAGGTTCTACGAGCTTGAGAACGAATTTTTCGAGAATGCAGCCAAATACAATCAAAGGTCCGAGCAATAATGATATTCGCGAATTATCCGGGACATTTTATTGTTATTTTTTTACTGGCGGTTTCCGCCGGTCTGGTTGTTCTGGCGTTTCGCTGTCGTGAAATGCAAAAGGAACAGATCAGGTCGTACAAGTTCCTGCTAATGGGATTAAGATATGCTTCGATTTTGATTTTATTAGTGATACTGTGGAATCCGTCCCGGTATAAATTAGTTGACCAGGTCGCCAGGAATTCGGTGTTGGCATTGTTCGACACCAGCCGGAGCATGTCTGTTATCGAGCAGCAGGATTCAACAAGACTGGATAAAGCCGTTGAGTTTTTCAACAATACCTTCCGTCCAGGGGATAAAAAAGGCCCCGAATATACAATCCTCGGTTTTGATAATCATGTTTATCACAGCGGCTCAACGCAGTTATTGAAGCGATGGGGAACCGGAACCGATATGCAAAGCGTTTTTGCCGCAATCGGGAAATATGATATTGCCGATTCGGGTGACAGTGATAAAACAGAAAATACCGCCGAAGCCGCGGACGGTGGACACGACCGAAATGCACGCTCATCGAAAACCAAGGGTGCTGTTATTTTCACCGATGGCCGGGCGGACGAGGCAAGTCTTGCAACTTATGTCCCCCTGGTCAGGGATGATTTTCCAATTGTGATTGTAGGAGTTGGTTCAAGAAAGGATGTGCCCGATATCGGGATAAAATCAATAAAGTCTCCGGCAAGGGCTTCGATTGATTCTATTTATACCGTGGAAGTTGTTGTCTCGGCCGTTAATCCCGGTAAAGATCCTGTTGTAGTAGAGCTGCTCGAAGACGATGAGGTGATTGAGGAGAAACAAATCGATCCGGAAATATTTTCCGGGGAGAGTGCAAAAGAGAAAAAAGATGTCACTGTAGAATTTTCGATCTCCGCCGATAGCCTGGGTAGTCATAGCTTTTTAGCCAGGGCCCGGCCTATAAAGAATGAAGTTAACCGTGACAATAATATTCGCGGTGCAATAGTAGAAGTCGTAGAGACCGAAAAGCTTCGAGTCTTGTTTTATACACAGGCCGCCAATTTTAATGTCGGTAAAATCCGGCAGGTTTTGGCACGGGATCATCGGATTCAACTCGATTTCGGGCTGGATGCGATAAAAACTCTCGGACTATCCGCTGATGCGTCGAAAAAGTTAGGCTACGTCAGGCTGCCTGAAAATAGCGAGGGATTTAATAAGTATGGCATCATAATTCTCGGACATTGCCTTTTGGACAATTTGACAAGCGAGCAAATCGATGGCTTATATAGTTTTGTTGTTAATAGAGGCGGCGGGCTTATTCTGCTGCCGGGCAGAGGTGACTTTGGCCCTGGTCACTGGAAAAATCCCGGTATAAAGGCCCTTTATCCCGTCATTTTCGAGCAGGATGACCCCAAGTTATGGCCTCCGAATCCCCGCCGGATTGAACTAACCACAGAAGCATTAAGCGGCAATATAATCACCCCCGATGACTTGCAGCAGTATGATATTGAAGTTTCGGCGTTTTACCGAATCGCGGGAGTAAAACCTGCCGCGAGCACATTTGCCGAATCCGGCGATATACCGTTGATTACCCTTCATCGGGTCGGCCGTGGAAGGGTATGCCTGCTCAATATATCACGTCTGTTTCTGTTGTATCGCGAGGACGAGCAAGGCGGCCTGTTATACAAGCTCGTCTCGGGATTAATATCGAATATCGGTACAACTCCGGAACCCGCGGCCGGCATAGAACTGTTCGCGGAACGAACAGATAGTCAAAGTGACAAAGTAAGGTTCAATGCACGTGTGTGCGATAATTCTTTCTCGCCCGTTGAGCAGGCAAACGTCCTGCTGAATATTAAAGAGCAGGTCGTGGCAATGGAGCCGACGGGCAAGGGATATTACATTGCCGAAATTGATAACGTTGAGATCGATACTGTTATTGCAAAAGCACAGGCGGAGCTCGGCGGTATATTTCTCGGCGAAAGAACCATTGCCGTAAACCTGCCCCCCCGCCAAACGGAGATGTCCGATACTCAGGTAAATGAACAATTCATGCAGACTCTCGCCGAGCGCATTAATGGAAAATACATCCATGCGGATGAGATTAGCACCGATATTACCAAAATCTTCGATGCGCAAACACACATCGGTACAACCAGAAGTATGACAAGTATCTGGCCGAGGTGGCTGCTGTTTATGGTTTTATGTATTATCCTGAGTATGGAATGGTTTTTGAGACGAAAAAAGGGACTCGTATAGAATATGGAATTTAATATATGCGAAAAATCAGCTTTGTAATATTAATTATTTTTATCCTGTGCATTACGACTTTTGCCGGAAGTGACACCGACAACAGCCGGAAACGGACAGGCCGGAAAACCTATGTCCTGGTTGTCGGCGGAATAAGTAAGGAACCTCAGGATAAAATAGCTACAACGAAAGCAATAACAGAGCTTCAGAAATTGCTTAGAAGTAATCCTGAAGTCAAGGGCGGAACTTTTTCCGTTCTCGCTACCGATGGTTTACCGGCGGAAAGTATCTCAGGAACGTCAACCGCAGAGAATATTCAAACTACAATAAAGACGATAGGAACTGCCGCCGGAGCGGATGACAGATTTATATTCTACTATATCGGTCAGGCTAATATAGCGGCCCAAAAGCTGCGTTTTAATCTGCCGGGCGCCGATATTACACACAAGCGTTTGGCACAGTGGATAAAACAAATAAAATGCGCATCGAAGTTGATTGTTCTTGATTGCCCGGGTTCGGGTCTTGCGGCAAAGGCTTTGTCAAAACGCGGCACAGTTTTAATATGCAGCAGCACAGACGAGCAGAAATACAGAACGCGGCTTAGTGAATACTTTCTCCCGGCGTTAGCCGACGGAGAATCCGACACAAACGGCGACGGCAAGGTCTCCGTATTAGAGGCCTTTACCGCTGCTTCCAGGCGGATAGACGATTGGTTCCGCCGGAATAAACTACTCACAACCGAAACTCCTGTATTGGAGGATAACGGAGACGGCCGAGTCAGCAAAGAGCCCTGGAGGTATAAACTCGATGGAGCCGATGGCGCAGTCGCCGCGGAATTTTTCTTATAAGAAAATAGTTATGGCAATTGAAATGGGAAAAAATATAACAAGACGTACGTTTCTTAAAACCGCATCGAAAGCTGCTGCGGGCCTGGTTTTTTCCTCGGGCAAACTTTGTGCCATCGCCGGTGAAAATAAATCCCAACAAGAGATAGACGACCTTGAATTATATGATTTCTTGATGCCGAGGGTAAGGTTTACTCCCCTGAGAAATAAAGGCAAAGGACAGGGGCCGGATACGTGGAACGTAAGGCCCGGCGGTGATGCGAATTTGTTGAATCGTCTCAGTGCGGTGATTCGCTGCAGGACAAAACCCATAACCGGGGCGAATAACTGGCAGCCGCAGTATGCAGCGGAAGGCCAGCTAAACGCGGTCGTTACTTTTGACTCTCTGGAGAAGATTAAAAAATATCCCTTTCTTTTTATGACGGGAGAAAATAGTTTTCAATTGACCGACGACCAGAAATACAACCTGAAAGATTATATAATGCGCGGCGGTTTTTTGCTTATGGACGATTGTGTTGTCGGCAACGGCGGGGACTTTTTTTACCAGAGCGCGTTTAGAACTTTGGAGAAAACCTTCGGTAAGGGGGCCGTGCAACGGATTCCCAACGAACATGAAGTTTTTCATAACGTTTATGACCTCGGCGATACCGGTTTGCCCACAGTCGATTATATAAACCAAAAACGTCCCGGCGGACTGCCTTATATGCACGGCCAGAACCACGGTGCTCGCGGCCTCTTTATCGGAGAGAGGCTTGCGGTTTTTCTCAGCTCGACAGATATACATTGCGGCTGGTGCGACAGCCGCGGAATCGAATGGGGCAGAGCAAACTACGAGAAAGCCATAGAGATGGGGATAAATATCATCATGTACGCAATGTCACATTAAATCCTGATGTAATATACCCGCCGAGTTATATAAATATTATCAAGAAGCTGGATTTTATGCCTGTCATTTCTTTGTCTTCCTTTTGCTTTAGGAATTTTCAAACTCGTTAAAAATGCAAAACGAAAATGTCTAATAACTTGGGCTGCTCACGAATAATAATACAATATCATTTGGTGAATTCGACATATAAGACTGATTCCATTTATTGTTGATAAATAACATATTCTTAGTAAGAGATGTTTTAAAAAATGTTAATAGTCCTTTTGATTAATCAAAAGGACTATTAACATGATAGAATACATTCGTGAATGATTATTGTTTCATTCTCTATAAAAAGTCCCATGAACTGCGAGAAGGCCATCGAGATGGGGATAAATATCATCATGTACGCGATGTCACATTAAATCCTGATTTAATATACTCATCGAATTATATCAATATCTTAGTAACTCAAACTGGCTGTTCTGTTTTGTCATACCCGCGGAGGCGGGTATCCATTTTTGTATCGAAGCAGTGGATTCCTGCCTGCGCAGGAATGACAATTTGTTATATGCCTTAAAGTCCCGCCATTCGGTAAACGTCCCTGGTTTTTTCTAAAAAATTAACACAAAACTTAAATTTTACCCTATTGATCATTGAATGGTAAATGCAATTGTTTTTGGTTACTTTGATCAGCATTCCGACGTTTAAGGTGATTTCGATATTCAAGCAGAGCCGCAACCATCGTACTTATCTTAATGGTTCCTCCGTAAGGACCAAGATGCATTCCAATATTCTTTCGCATCCAATCCTTAAAATCAATCCTGCCAAACAGCTTCATGAGTTCTTCTATGTCTTCATCAGAATCCACACCAAAATCATGAAGTAATTTCTTCATTTCATCATAATTTTCTTTCAACCTGTTTGAATCATATTGTCTGGAAACCCAGCGTAAGAATAGTTCTCTTGAGGTTGTATCAGGAGCCTTATCGTGACACATTTTGCACATCAAGAAAATGTTCTCTGGCTCATCTGTCCCGCCGAGAGACCGCGGAACGATATGACAGCGATCGAGTTCTGTGCAGTCATTCCATGCCGACCTAATTTCTTTCCATGTAGGATTATTTTTTTTTGTTAATTATACCCCTACCCATTGTCAAGACAGAAAACTGTTGTTTCTAAGGTAGAATCATCGCCGTGTATTAGAGCAGTTGGAACGGAGGGAGCCCGAAGGGCGACCGGAGTGCCAACTGCTACGCCATAC
>Ga0272441_10003574_pt1 | contig 29389 bp, 28 predicted proteins | sample SSMProp6N_FD_193582 | JGI IMG/M metagenome (GOLD analysis project Ga0272441, IMG submission 193582) | Marine sediment archaeal communities from Little Sippewissett salt marsh, Falmouth, MA, United States - SSM-Prop-6N | ecosystem: Environmental > Aquatic > Marine > Wetlands > Sediment ... | reverse complement strand
AAGGGAAGAAATAATGAGTGTGCAAGGACGTGAAACTTTCTCTTTTCTGTCATTTCCGAGCCTGACCCGTGAAATCTGAGCATCTATTTCACAGGTCTTACACGGGAATCCATCGTTGGTGCCGGAGTCAGCATGGATGCCGGATCACCCCGTGTAATAGTATTACACAGGGCGGCATGACCCCTTTCCACTCCCTGTCATTCCCGTGCCTGACCCGTGAAATCCGAGCATCTATTTCACAGGTCTTACACGGGAATCCATTCTTTTCCTGAAAAACCCCATAGATGCCGGATCACCCTGTGTAATATTCTTTGTAATTACACGGGGCGGCATGACTTTCTGACAGGGTACATGCCCTTCAAGTCCGGCATGACTCCTCCCCTCTCCCTGTCATTCCCGTGCCTGACCCGTGAAATCCGAGCATCTATTTCACAGGTCTTACACGGGAATCCATTCTTTTCCTGAAAAACCCCATGGATGCCGGATCACCCTGTGTAATATTCTTTGTAATTACACGGGGCGGCATGACTTTCTGACGGGGCACATGCCCTTCAAGTCCGGCATGACCCCTTTCCACTCCCTGTCATTCCCGTGCTTGACACGGGAATCCATCGCATTTATTTCGAGGCAAGTGAAGCACTATCAAAATATTCAGAGCTCTTTTTCATCTTCTTTTTGACTTTTGACTTTTTACCTTTGACTTTCTTACACAGGGCGGCATGACTATATGTGGTTTTGAGCTTTTTTATCAGTTTTCACGAGGGAATCCGCGCATATGACCGGCTAACTGTATATTTCTACAATTCGGGTTTTCGAACTCTCATGAATTATTCAGGTTTGGGCGATTCTGCAGGAGAGTGTAACAGGCGTGGAGCAGTCAATGGCGAGGGATTGCCGGAAACTCGCAACCACCCGGATTGCTGATACGCACTATTTTTTTTTCTTTACAAGAATGATATGTAACTTGTCCCGGTGTTTTTATCTACCTGAAGCTTAAACATCCTACGATCCTCAGCAGTATGGCTAAAAAGCTTGATGTTAAAGAGAAGGCCAAGGATATTCTTGAAGAGGCACTTGACAGGGAGGCTGTAGATGTCCTGGCCAGGATATCCCGGGAGATGCAGCAGATTTTTGACGAGAATCCTGAGCCCTCAGAGGCTGATGTCGTGCGAATTGTTACGGACTATTTCAGCAGTGATGGAAAGTCTAAACAGTTTATCGCCAACTGGATAGATACAGCTTGTGAGCATTGCCTGTCAAGGGGGTTGGGTGAAGATGATCAGCCGAAAGCCATGCTCTCTGACCTTGGCGTTTTTCGTTTTATGAATTTTCTGATGGAAAAGGGTCTGACGGATGACCAAGTGCATATCGTGCTCCGTGGCGCTGTTCAGAGGGCCAATGATGTTAAAAACGGATAAAAATCTTCATGTCTCGATCGGCTATCTGCTATAGAGAATCAGCACGACACCTCCTGCAACGAGAACTACCCCCGACAGCCTTACCGGATTGAATTGCTCGTTCAGAATAAACACCGCCATTGCATAGGTTAAAAGTGGAGCGGCGGCAATGATCGGGTTGACGAATGAAACTTCGGTTGTTTTTATGGCTGAAAGGTAGAAGAAAAGCATGACGGTGATAGCGACTCCCTGAAGAAGCGCGTATAGTGTGAATTTTATCGGTATACCGCCTGGAGTCGAGGATGTTCCAAGCCAGACAACGATACCGAGTATGATTGTCTGGGAAAGACTTCTGAGAAAAATCATCTGCGTGACATTCATTCGTGCCAGCGTTATTTTTTCCAGAATCGGTAATGAACCGAGTATTGAAACTGTTATGACGAGTGATAAAAGAAGACCGGGTGTTTTCATGACTTGATGCGTTCGGTAAGGATGTTGCTGTCAGGCTCTAAGGAACACCTGTATGTTGGCTTGTAACTGAAACTAAATCATAAAATTGTTTTACACCATGAATAAAACAGAGCTTCTTCACGAGGGAAAGGCAAAAAAAGTATTTCTGACTGATAATAAAGATCTGGTAATTCAGGAATTCAAGGATGATGCCACCGCGTTTAACAACAAGAAAAAAGGCACGATCGGGAACAAGGGAGTCGTTAACAACGCGATATCCTGCAAGCTCTTTGCCTATCTTACTGATCATGGGGTTTCAACCCATTTTGTTGAAAAACTTTCTGACAGGGACATGCTCTGCAAGCGTCTTGACATTATCCTTGTGGAAGTTGTCGTTCGAAATACGGCGGCAGGATCACTGGTGAGACGGTACGGTTTTAAGGAAGGCTTCAGGCTTGAAGATCCTATCATTGAACTCTATCTGAAGGATGATGATCTTGATGATCCTCTGATGAATGAAAGTCATGCTGTCGCCCTCGGCCTGGCGAACTATGAAGAACTCGAACTGCTCAAAGAGCAGGCGGCTACAATCAATACGCTTCTGAAAACGTTTTTTGCCGAAAGAAAACTGAATCTGGTTGATTTTAAACTTGAATTCGGTCGTCATAATGGTGAAATTCTGCTTGGTGATGAAATCAGTCCGGACACCTGCCGGTTCTGGGATCTGGATACCGGTGAGAAGATGGACAAGGACCGTTTTCGGTTTGATCTCGGCGGTGTGGAAGATGCCTATACAGAGGTACAGCATCGGGTTCTTGATATACCATAAAAGTAGAAGTCGGCCGTGAACCACAGGAGTGCATGCTCGAAAGTATTATAGAATATCTGAGGTCGGCAGATCCCGTTGCGGTATACGTGTTTCTGTTTTTCATCTCTTTTCTTGAGAACGTAGTGCCTCCTGTGCCGGGGGATGTGCCTGTGGCTTTTATCGGTTATCTCTCGTTTTCCAGCCATATTGATTTCTGGTTTTCTGTTGCCTTCGCATCAGCAGGCTCAACGCTGGGGTTTATGGTGATGTTTTTTCTGAGCAGGAAAATCGGCCTCAGAATATATTCCAGGGGAGAGAGCAGGCTGCGGCATGGAGTTGTAAGAACCGTTCACAGAATGTTTCCTCCCGATCTCATGGAGAGGGCCCGACTCCGATTTACGGCACACGGTTATTTTGCCGTACTCATCAACCGCTTTCTTTTTGGCTACAGGGCCATCATTTCAGTGATGGCCGGGTTTATGCACCTTCACGTATGGGGTGTGTTTTTTGCTGCCCTTGCAAGTTCACTCATCTGGTATGTGCTGCTCCTGAGCGGCGGGTATCTTCTTGGAGAAAACTGGCAGGAGATTGGAGCATACATGGCTCTTTACAGCATACCATTGAGCCTGGTTTTTCTTTGTATTGTTATTGTGGCAATTCTCAGGTATAGAAGGACTCATGCAAAAGGATGACCTGTGTCCCGGAAACTTCATGAGGGAGGAGCGCGTGACTGGTTTCCCGATGCTCCCAAATGTGTTGGTTATTTATGCCTTTGCGGTTACCTTTAGTTTTTCTGAATCAACACATGTTTTTATTCTATTACAGTAATGGCAAAAGTTTTCAAGCCTTATCCTGCTGATCGAAAAGGAAAAATGGTTGTCCTTGAATCAACAGGCCAATTGCAGGAAATGGCCTGTCAGGTGCGGCGTGATGTCGTCCGTATGCTTACCATGGCATCGTCAGGACATACCGGCGGTTCGTTGGGTATGGCTGATATATTTACGGCCCTCTATTTCAGGATCATGCGTCACAACCCTCACGGTTTCAGAGAGGGCGCTGATCAGGATGTGCTTTTTCTTTCAAACGGTCACATCGTGCCCGTATGGTACAGTGTACTTGCGCGAAGCGGTTACTTTCAGCTTGACGAGCTTCAGTCTTTGCGTAAAATTAACAGCTACCTTCAGGGGCATCCTACATCAGAGTCAGGATTACCGGGTATACGAATTGCTTCAGGTTCGCTCGGCCAGGGTCTCTCAGCTGCCGTAGGCGCGGCTCTGGGAAAAAACATCGACAGTGATTCCGGAGATGTTTTCTGTTTGATGGGAGACGGCGAGTGTCAGGAGGGCCAGATATGGGAAGCGGCGATGAGTGCTTCACATTACGGGCTTGGTAATCTTGTGGGTATTGTCGACTATAATAACCAGCAGATAGACGGTGAGGTTCATGACGTTATGAACATTGAACCGTTTGCCGATAAATGGAGGGCATTCGGCTGGAATGTTTTGCAGTGTGACGGCAATGATATAGAGGATGTTATCGCTGTAACGGAAGAGATTCGATCTGCAGAGGTTCGAACAAAACCATCGGTGATTCTCGCTGTGACGGTAATGGGAAAAGGTGTGCCGTTTTTTGAGGGAACGATGCCGGACAACACAAACTGGCACGGGAAAACTCCTTCTGTCGAGCAGTGTCAAGAGGCCCTTTCGCTTCTCGGTGAAACCACTTTTGGCGATTTTTAACTCACGGTATGAAAATACAGTCAGGTCGATACAAGGGAAGAAATCTTCAGCGGAGCACAACTGGTTCTATTCGTCCCTGCAGCAGCAGGGTGAAAAAGTCACTGTTCGATATAGTGTCAGTGCGCATGGAGCTTGAGGGTATACACGTGCTGGATCTTTTTGCCGGCTTTGGTTCTCTTGGATATGAAGCGCTGAGCCGGGGGGCTGAAAAGGCGACATTTGTTGATACCAGCGTTCAATCCCTGAAATCACTTAAGGAAACCGCGGCAGAACTTGGCATTGAATCATCGGTCAGAATCGTCAAACGGAACGTCGAGCAGTTCATCAAAACAGAGAAAAGCTCTTATGATATCGTTTTTTGCGACCCACCCTATAGCTGGCGTGATTACAGAGCACTGATCAGGGAGATTTTCAAGCGCGGTTTGCTCGCACAGGACGGTATGCTGCTTATTGAGCACAGTAACCGGTACGGTTTTGAAGATGAGAAACAGTACGCTTTTCATAAGGATTACGGGATGACGAGAGTTACATTTTTTTGCTGACCCTTTTTTTGAATGGTCTCTGGAGCGCTTGCCGACTCTCTCCGTGCAGAGAAGAGTCAAAGAAAAAGAGGGTTGACAGGGAGAAGGAATGTTGTGCGGAATAACCTGTGAAGTGTTGTTTAACAATTGTCGTTTAATTCGGAGGGATCACTATGGAGAGGCTTGCCATCTATCCGGGTACATTCGACCCGTTCACGAACGGCCATCTGGATGTTCTTGAACGTGCGCTGACTATTTTTGACAAGGTGTATATTGTCATCGCGGAAAATAGTAAAAAAAGCTCTCTGTTTACTGTCGATGAGCGTTGCAGGCTGATCAGAGAGATCACCGCAGCGAATTCGGGCGTTAGCGTAGAAGTGCTTCATAGCGGTCTTCTTGCAGAATATGCGCATGCAGTGGGCGCTACGGCTATTGTCCGTGGCTTGCGCCAGGTGAAGGATTTTGAATATGAATTTCAGCTTTCGCTGCTTAACAGGCACCTGAATCCTGAGGTGACGACTGTTTTTCTGATGCCAAATGTTAAATATACCTATGTGGCATCGTCGATTATCAGGGAAGTCGCATTGCTCGGCGGGGATGTCAGTAAATTTGTTCACCCCTGTGTTCTTGCTATGTTTAAGAAAAAGTATGAAGAGCAGGATGCTCAATAAATCGAAAAACAATGAAATGGTCATGACTACAAACAATAGTGCCGGTGAAAAATATCTTACCCGTCGGGTCCTGAGTATGCAGGAATCGCAAACAATGAAGATTTCCGGCCTTGCAAAACAGATGAAGGCAGAGGGAAAGGATGTTGTCAGTCTGTCTGCCGGTGAACCGGATTTTCCGACCCCTGATTTTGTCGCAGAGGCTGGCATAGAAGCGATCAGAAACGGCTTTACACGCTACACCGCAAATGCAGGGATTCCTGAGCTGAAAGCGGCCATTATCGAAAAATTCAAAAGAGATAACGGCATCGATTTTTCCCAGAAACAGATTATTGTCAGCAATGGCGGAAAACAGACGCTCGCGAATGCTATTCTTGCGCTTTGTCAAGAGGGAGATGAGGTGATAATTCCGGCTCCTTTCTGGGTAAGCTTTCCTGAAATGGTAAGACTTGCAGGGGCGGAACCCGTAATTGTTCCGACAACCCTCGATTCCGGATACAAGATGAGTCCTGAAGAGCTTGAGTCGGCTATAACGGACAAAACGAAGCTGCTTATTCTGAATTCGCCCTCAAATCCCTCAGGAGCGGTCTATGCGGAAGAGGAAGTCAGGGTGTTGATGGCGGTTCTTGAAGGACGTGAGATTTTTGTTCTTTCCGATGAGATGTACGATCAGATTGTCTACGGTGGGAAGAAACCGTTTTCACCTGCACGAATTCCCGAGATGCGTGATCGGGTAATTGTCAGCAACGGCGTTTCAAAGACCTATGCAATGACCGGTTGGAGAATCGGATACCTGGCAGGTCCTGAATGGCTCATTGACGCTTGCGGGAAAATTCAGTCCCAGACCACATCCAACGCGAATTCTATCGCGCAGAAAGCTGCGCTTGCAGCTCTGACAGGTGATCAGCAGGTGATAGAGGAACGGAGGGAGGAATTTGAACGTCGCCGTGATTATATGTTCAAGGCGCTGAATGATATTCCCGGTATAACAACAACGCTTCCAGAAGGAGCTTTCTATATTTTTCCTTCTATCAGCGGGCTTCTGGGTAAAACATTCAATGGCAAAGAAATGAAGAGTTCGACGGATGTTGCCGAATATCTTCTTGTCGATCATTTTGTCGCTACGGTTCCGGGTGAGGCTTTCGGCGCGCCTGAAAATCTCCGATTGTCCTATGCCGCGTCAATCAGTGAGCTGGAAGAGGCTGTAGGAAGGATCAGGAAGGCATTTTCCTGATTGTGCTGTCCTGCTGTTATTGTATTGTGGATGCCGCATCAACCCCGTGAAATCTGAGCTTCTATTTTACGGGGGGCATGGCTTTCTTTATTAATCATTCCTCCTGTGAATTATATTGTTATGATTTCACAGGGCTGGTACTGTAATCCATTATTAGTCTTGATGAAAGTCACTATGAGCCGCAGCTTATGTTAACAGTGCGTCGCAGCAGTGCGTACACTCGCTGGTTCAGCTGGTATTCCCGACGACAGTTCAGAAGGCATTTTCATGCTGTACGGGTTTCAATGCCTCCCGAGACGCCTGCTATGGACCTTCATTATCCCGTTGTTTTTTATTGTAACCACGCGTACTGGTGGGACGGTTTCTGGTCGCAGCTCTGCACTGAAAAGTATTTCAGACAGAACCTCTATATCATTATTGAATATCAGCAGCTTGTCAAGCATCTTTTTTTTACCCGCCTTGGGGCCTTTTCCATTGATCGCAGCCGTCCCAGAAGCGCTGTTCATACTCTTGACTATGCGGCAAAATGTCTTGCGGAGGAAAGCGGAAGACAGAACGCTTTATGGGTATTTCCACAGGGAAAAATAGAGCATGTCGATAAGCGGCCTGTCCGTTTTTTCAACGGGACCGCTTCTATCGTCTCACGTGTGCTCCGGAAAACCGGAGGGATATATCTGGTTTCAGTTGTCAGCCGGATTGAATATCTTGGTGAACAGAGGCCTGAACTGTTTCTCTCTTTCAGACCGCCTGAACGCATAACTTCGGCAGATTATTCCGGTGTGAGGCAGCTGACTGTTTACATGCGGGATACGACAACCGGGCATCTTGACTGGCTGAAAGAAAAAATAATTTCCCGTGAGACAGATGATTTTCATATCGCTGTGAGGGGTGCCGAGTCAATAAACAGAAAGGTTGAGCTCTTGAAAGGTATGTTTACCTTGAGAGGGAAGGCCGGTGAGGAGAAACCGTGAGTGTTATGCGTTGTTATTGTGAAGTCTTTCGTATAAGGCAATGGAACTGTACTTACAATGGGCCTCCAGGCCCGCTTAAATGATCTGCTTTCATGAGTAATGTTATATGCAGTTGTACGTTAGGTGAATATACAAAGGTGCGTTTACAGCTTTCACGCATGTTGCATCGTGAATTTGAAGAGCTTTATGGTGAGGAAAAGGATGGCATAGTTATATGCGAGATCGAACTGAAATGCTGTCGCAGGGAGTTTTTCATAAACGCTACCGGTGATACATTTGATATCGGAACGGCGGTCATTGTCGAGGCTGATGGTGGTTATGACTATGGAATAGTCTATTCGACAGGAGCCATTGCCCGCAAAAAGATGCAGTTGAAGGGTGTAGACAAGAGTAAGGATACTCTGGGAAATATAGTGCGCTATGCCGACGAACATGACAAAGAGGAGCTGGATTCGGTGAGAGAGAGAGAGCCGGAGATTCTGGATCTATGCATTGCGAAGATCAAGGGACACAGGCTTGATATGAAGCTGGTCGATGTGGAACTTCGTATGGACCAGCAAAAAGTAACGGTTTTTTATACGGCGACACACAGAGTTGATTTCCGTTCTCTTGTAAGGGATCTTGCAAGTGAGTTCAAGGCAAGGATTCAGATGGTGCAGATTACTTCCAGGGAGGAAGCCCGGAGGGCCAACACTTTCGGTGCTTGTGGTTGTGTGCTATGCTGCTCAAGCTGGATACAGAAGATTCATGCCAATCCTTTTGCTGAAAAACAGAGCGGATATGAAAATTCCCATGGCGAGAATCATTCCTTTAATGTTATCGGTCAGTGCAACCGCCCCAAGTGCTGTCTCAGTTATTCCCGGAAAGACAAGTGTTCTGAAAAATCCCCGCAGACCAGTTATCCGCCATTGGGCAGCAAAGTGACAACTACCGAGGGAATCGCTATTATCGAAGGCATCGACCCGGCAAAAAAAGAAATTTCTCTTCGTTATCCGACTGACGGAAAAGAGGTCATCATGCCGATAGAGGAGTTTAAGGCATTGTTTGTCAAGAAGTAAACCACGAACGTAAGCTATTTATTCTTTCGCATGACTAAAAATTTTTCAAGAACACTCGTTACTACAGCCTTACCATATGCAAACGGCCCGGTACATCTCGGGCATCTGGCCGGCGTCTACCTGCCGGCTGATATCTATGTCCGTTTCAAGCGAATGCAGGGAGAAAACATCATACACATAGGCGGTTCAGACGAACACGGAGTTCCGATAACCATTACGGCTGACAAGGAAGGTATTTCCCCGCAGGATGTTGTTGATCGCTATCATAGCCTGAATATGGACGCTTTCGAGCGTTGCGGCATTTCATTTGATCACTACGGCAGAACAACCTCGCCTGTTCATTTCAGGACAGCACAGGAGTTTTTTTCCGAGATTGAACGCAAAAATATTTTCGTCAAGAAAAAAGAACATCAATTTTATGATACTGAAGCGCGCCGATACCTTTCCGACCGTTATGTGGTGGGAACCTGCCCGCTTTGCAGCAATCCGGAGGCTAACGGAGATCAGTGCGAGCAATGCGGTACGCATCTGAGTCCGCGAGAACTGATCAATCCAAGGAGCAAGCTTTCAGACCGTACGCCGGAACTTCGCGAGACGTTGCACTGGTATTTTCCCCTGGGAAGATATCAGGATCAGCTCAAGAACTTTGTTGATTCCCATGACGATGACTGGCGTACAAACGTTCTTAACTACACCAGGACCTGGCTTAATCAGGGACTGAAAGACAGGGCGATTACAAGAGACCTTCACTGGGGAATTCCCGTACCTCTCGATACCGCTGAAGCGCAGGGCAAGGTGCTTTATGTCTGGTTTGATGCTGTTCTTGGCTACATATCTTTTACACGGGAGTGGGCTGAGAAAGAGGGGAACCCTGCGTTATGGCAGGACTACTGGCAGGATCCCGAGTGCCGTATCATCAATTTTATCGGTAAGGATAACGTTGTTTTTCATACCCTCATGTTTCCCGCTATTCTCATGGCATGGAATGAAGACAGAGAGAGCGGGGAGTACTCTCTTGCAGATAATGTTCCGGCATCGGAGTTCATGAATTTCGAGGGAAGAAAATTCTCGAAATCCAGGAATTATGCGGTCTACCTTGGAGAATTTCTCGACAGGTTTCCTGCAGATACGTTGCGGTATTCCATAGCGATGAATTATCCTGAAAGCAAGGACAGTGATTTCAGCTGGTCTGATTTTCAAAACAGGACAAATGGCGAACTTGCCGATACGCTTGGTAATTTCATAAAACGTTCACTTGATTTTACCAATTCCAAATTTGATGGGGAAATACCATATGCGTGTACCGAAGAGGACTGGGACGCACTTGGTATCGACTGGGCAGACTCTTTTGAGAAGCTCGATCAGGCCTATGAGCAGTTTCATTTCAGGGAAGCGGCTTCTCTGACTATGCAGATAGCCCGTTCGGCAAACCGTTTTCTGACGGAATCCGAGCCGTGGAAAGTCATGAAAACCGACAGGGAAGTGGCCGGAAAAACCATGGCTCTCTCGCTTAACCTTTGCTACACGCTCGCGTTGGCATGGTATCCGGTTATCCCTCATACGTCGAACAGGATATATGCTTTGCTGGGATTTGATCAATCTCTCGATGATGCTGTAAAAAATGGTGATGTCACCTGGCATATGGCGAGATCACCGCAGTTGCAAAAAGGTCATATGCTGCACAAGAAGTCTGAAATCCTGTTTACAAAGATCGAAGACGGAGACATAGCTCCGGAACTTGAAAAGATTGAGCGTCTGCTTGAGGAAGTCAGGAGTCAGGAAAAGGAGGAGTCGAAAGAGGAGGTGAAATTCAAGCCTGAAATCAGTTTCGATGACTTTCAGAAGGTTGATCTTCGCGTTGGAACGATTATCGGTTGTGAGAAGGTGAAAAAAACGGACAAACTCCTCAAGCTGCTAGTGAAGGTGGGCGCTGAAAACCGCCAGGTGCTTGCAGGCATCGCTCAATCCTGTTCTCCGGAGTCGATCATGGGAAAAAATGTAATCCTTGTCGCAAATCTTGCTGAAAGAAAGATCAGGGGTGAGGTTTCACAGGGAATGATTCTTGCCGTTGAAGGATCTGACGGTGTTCTCCATCTTGCAGATGTTGAGGGAACAGGAGTAAATGGGAAAAGTGTTCAATAAAGTTTGTATGAGAAAGAATATTCCTTATATTAAAGAACTATAACATCGTGGGGTGGAGCAATTGGTAGCTCGTCGGGCTCATAACCCGAAGGTTGCAGGTTCAAGTCCTGTCCCCACCACAAAAAAAGCCGCACTCTAAAGTGCGGCTTTTTTATTTGTATCATCGACAAATTTCTTTTGCGTTCCCGGGAAGGGTCGTATTTTTCTCATCATGCAGATAGTCAGGTATTCGACTATGCTGTGAAGATAGTGTTGAAATGTCTTATATGAATCCGGAACAAATGATGTGAAGAACCCAAGATTAATTTTTCTCTTTTTTCTCTTTTTTTTGATCATCTCCCGTCCGCTTCTGTCGCAACAGCTGCTTTCAGGCCTTGATGTGCTTGATGCGGAACGTTGTCAAAGGCTCAAGGGAAAAAGAGTCGCATTGATAACAAATGCCGCCGGAGTAAGCTCTACAGGGGAAGAAGGCTACAAAGTATTTCTTCGCCACGGTCTTGATTTGCAATACCTGATGGCTCCGGAGCATGGTTTCCGTGCAGTCGTCAAGGCTGGCGATAGCGTTGAAGATGAAACGCTTGCCGGTGATCTCAAGGTGTATTCATTATACGGTGCCGACAGGAAGCCGGATGTCCAACTGTTGAAAAATACGGTTGACGTACTGGTTTTTGATCTGCAGGATGTCGGTGTCCGTTGTTATACCTATATTTCAACCATGCGATATGCCATGGAGGCCTGCCAGGAAGCGGGTGTTTCTTTCATGGTGCTTGATCGTATGAATCCTCTTGCCCCCCTTCCCGCGGAGGGGTTTATGCTTGACCCTGACAAGAGCTCTTTTGTCGGTATGGTACCTGTTCCGTTTATTCATGCCATGACGGTAGGCGAGATTGCCTGTTTCCTGAAAAAACGGTACTATCAGGAGCTCGATCTGAAGGTTGTCGCAATGAAGGGGTATGATTCCCGCCGCTTTGCTGATGAATATTCTTCAGCACAATTCATCTCTCCCTCTCCAAATATTCGTGATCTTCAAACTGTTCTGGTCTATCCCTCGACGGTTTTTCTCGAGGCGACAAATGTCAGCGAGGGTCGAGGGACTCTGCTGCCGTTCAGGCAGTTCGGGGCCCCATTCATCAATGCAGGTTTTTTGAAAAAAGAACTTGATGCCTACAGGCTTCCGGGCGTTTCCTTCAAGGCGGTTCAGTTCACTCCTTCATCAAACAAGTTTGCGGGTCTGCAATGCGGAGGGGTGCAGCTGAATGTCACTGATCGTATAATTTTCGAACCGTTCAGAACCGGAGTCGCTATTATGCTTACGCTGAAGAAGCTCTATCCTGAGCTTCTTGATCTCCATTCCAGGGGTGACTTTCTGGATAAGCTTGCAGGAACATCTCTTTTTCGCAGGATGGTTGAATCAGATCTTACGCTTGAAGAGATTCTTGCCGCATCGAGGTTGCAGGTCCATGCGTTCGAGCAGGCAAATCCTGACAGGTTTCTGTATGAGAGGTGACGGGGGACAAGAGACGAGTGACAAGAGACGAGTGACAAGAGGCGAGTGACAAGAGGCGAGTGACAAGAGACGAGTGACGAGGGGGGAGTGGTTTGTAGGGGCAGACCCCTGTGTCTGCCCGTGGTGGGTGATGAAATCCGGGCAGCAGGGTGAATATATGGGGAGGCAGGAGACCGCGGAAGAGGGACGAGTGACAAGAGAGAAGGGGGTGTTTTTTTCCAGTCATTCCCGTGCCTGACACGGGAATCCATTTTTCAGCTTGATCATTTTTGTGGATGCCGGATCAAGTCCGGCATGACATTTTCCCTTATGGCTTGCCTTATCTCGGGACACGGTATCTTCCGGTAATCCCTTTGGGTGTCAGAAGGAGCTGCCATATCTGAAGATGTCTTGCACGAAAAGCGCCTGCGCAGCTAAGCAGATAGTATTCCCACATTCTGAAAAACCTCTCGCAGTATTCGGCCTCAAGACTTTCCCGGTTATTCTGCACATTCTGGTACCATGATTTAAGCGTAAGGTAATAGTCGTAGGCGAAAACATGCCAGTCTTCAAGAACAAACTTCCCTTCATAGGCGGTAGTTATCTGGCTTGCCGAAGGGATCATCGAATTAGGGAAAATATACCTGCTTATCCATGGGTCCGTGCAGGTCGAGGGTTCGTTTCCCCCGATAGTATGCACCAGACAACGTCCGTCAGTTGAAATACATCGGTCGATTATGTCAAAGAAGTGGCAGTAATTCTTGTAGCCTACATGTTCAAACATGCCGATTGAATAGATCCGGTCGTAGGTTCCTTTGAGTTTACGGTAGTCGCAAAGTTGTATCGAAACCGGCAGATCCCCGCAGTATTTCTTCGCGTAATCGGCCTGCTTTTGCGAAATCGTAATTCCTGTGACCTCCACGCCATAGTTCTCGGCGGCATATCGGGCAGCGCCTCCCCAGCCACATCCGATATCGAGTACCTTCATACCCGGTTGCAATGTCAGTTTTTCGAAAATAAGCCGCAGTTTCCTGTTCTGGGCTTCTTCGAGATTGTCGCAGTTTTCCCAGTAGCCGCAACTGTAGTTCATGCCAGGGTCAAGCATCGCGGCAAAGAGGTCGTTACCGGTGTTGTAGTGCTTTTCGCCTACAATGAACGATCTTGATGGATTCTGAAAGTTGCGTATATGCCCGATAAGATTGTGGGCTGCTTGATTGAGAACACCAACCTTGCTGTTTATGCGGTTGCGAAGGATCCTGTAGAACAACTCGTCAAGTGCATCGCAATCCCAACAACCGTCCATGTAGGTTTTCCCGAAACCCAGGTTGCCGTTTACGACAATGTATGGGTACAGTCTGTTGTCATGCACCCTGATGTCCCAGAGATTTGGTCCGTTGATACGGATGCCAGCACTGTCAAGAAGACTTTCAATCTGGGATTTACAGTATTGGTCAAACATCTTCAAGGCTGATTATGGGTTAAAAAAAGCCTGAAGTTCTCTGCCGTTACGTCGTCATAGAAAAGTTATAAAACCTGCTGTTTCCATGCTACTCGTCAGAGGTTGTGAAACGGTCTTTTGAGCAATGCGGTAACGTGCTGCTGCTCAGGTAAACTTTCGTTCTGTAGGCCGAGAGTCAGACTCCTGATATCAATGTTGCTTTTGAAACTCCCGAAAAATCTGTCCCATAAGGAGAGCATGCTGCCATAATTGGAGTCATGTTCTTCTCTGACGACGGAATGATGCACGCGATGCATCATGGGGGTGGGTATGACCGTGCGAAGCAGCCTGTCAGTCGATGAGGAGATGGAGATGTTGCTGTGGTGAAATTCTATGACGGGGGTCATCAGCATCGAGTAGATCAGAATCTCCTGTATACCCGCACCGATCAGTATGAAAACAGGAAAGCGAAGCATTTCGGAAAAAAGGATTTCCACATAGTGAAACCGCCAGGCGGTAGTGACATCCATCGATGGGTCACTGTGATGGACGGCGTGGAATCTCCAGAGGAAATCAACGGTATGGTTCATTCTGTGCCAGATATACATCCAGAGGTCTATGAGGAGAATGATCACTATTGTCTGGACAAATGCTGGTAGATCGAGTGATCGAATACCCGGCCAGAAGGATTTTGACTGTTCGAGTATCCCTGCCATCAGTATTCCCACCGGCAGGAGGATAAGAAGATTTATGCCTGCGATCGAGAGATTTCCTGCGGCGTGATTGCCGCGGGCTTTTCTGTTGGTGAAAAAAGGAATAACTCCTTCAAGAATCCAGAGCAGAAGACCTCCGGTGACGGTGGTAATATAGGAGAGGGGCAGAAGATAGTCCATACATGACGGTTTTTTGTTCTATAAGCGGTATTTACCGCAAATCGTTCACACCGATTTCAAGCGATTGAACAGGTTTTTCCTGTTGCATACAGCAGGTTGACCGGGTTCATGCGGGATGAAAAATCGTTTGCGATGAGATATCCTGGTGTTCAGCTTTTCGCGGCGTAAGACGGGAAGCGAATCTCTCCGTCGCTATTGCTCAGGGGTTGGTGAAACGGAGGTTTTTCTGGGTCTTCCTCTTTTTTTCTGAGGTTGTTTGGGTGACAAGGATTGATCTTCAATGTCCGCCTTATCAATGATATCGTCTTCGATCAAGTTTGCTGATGCAGCGTGATGTTCAAGTTCGTTTTCTTCGTTACTCTTCTTCCTGGTCGCTGATTTTGAAGAAGAACTGTTTTTCGAGCTCTTTTTCCCTTTTCCCGGAGTTTCTATCAGGGTCATGACTTCATTCAGGGAAGTGAAAATATAGAGTTGTTTATCCAGACCGGAAAGCTTCAGGAGATCTTTTATCTGCTTACAGAGAGAGACAAATATTGCGACCCCCTCTGACTGGTTAGCTTTCTGATGAGCGAGCAGCATGGAGCTTATTCCGCTTGAATCGATAGCTTTAACCGGAGAAAAATCGAAAATCATGTTCTGCTTGCTTTCTTTTTGCAGAATTTTTTCGATTGACAGACAAAACTTCTGCGCATGGCGAACATCAAAGATTGTCTCTTCAATTTTAACGATGGTGCAATCTTTGCGTTTTGATACTGAATGTTTCATACGACATGTAACTCTTGAACCAGTGCCAGGGTACTCATGACTACAGCTTTGCTGATGTTCTTGTATCGATGCAGAAGTATTACTCTGGTCAAGTCCCTTTAAAGAAAGGTATTACGTTTTGGAATACAGCGTAATGAGCTGCTCTTTCTGTTCATGTAGCTCTTTCAGGTTTTCAGGTGCCGCCAACCACTGAACATTAAGTCTATTTTTGAAAAAAGTCAACTGGCGTTTTGCATAATTTCTTGTGTGCTGTTGTATGAGTTCTACTGCACGAAGAAGACTGTGTATGCCGTCAAAGTACTGAAACAGCTCTTTGTATCCCACAGTCTCCAGCGCATTGATTGTTGCTCTGTTTTCTGCAGACAGATAGCGCTCATAGAGCTGTTCAGCTTCTTTAAGCAGGCCGGATGCCATCATTGCGTCCGTTCTTGTATTGATTCTTTCATAGAGCCTGTTTCTTTGTAGAGAGAGGCCGAAGGGAATGAATGTGACCGAAGAGAGACGGGATTGTTCAGCGGCTCGCAGCCCGGTAACGGTTTTTCCCGTAATCGTTATGATCTCAAGGCTTCTGACAAGACGTTGTGTTTTCGAGGGGTCGAGTGTTCGTGCATGCTCAGGATCAAGGGTGGTAAGGCGTGCATAGAGCTTTTCGGCTCCCCCGGTGTTAAGCTCTTCCTGGAGCCTGCGCCGTATGTCAGCATCTTTTTTCGGCAGTTGTGAAAAACCGTGAAGAAGTCCCTCGATATAGAGGGTCGAACCACCTGCGACTATAGCGTCATGGCCTTTTTCATGGATAGAGCGGATTCTCGCCATTGCGTCGGACGTGAAATCCCCTGCGTTGTACTCCTCGGCGATCTCTTTTTCGTTGATAAAGTGATAGGGTACTTCAGCGAGCATTTCCATTGAAGGCTTCGCTGTTCCGATATCCATTCCACGGTAGATCTGACGGGAATCCGCCGAAACAATTTCCGCGTTTATAGCTTTTGCCAGAGCGTGAGCCAGGGCGGATTTGCCTGAAGCCGTAGGGCCTGTTATCAACACGACGGGCCTGCTGCAGGTGTGCTGTTCCGCGCTACTCATTACAAGAGCGTAAGGTGGCGTAAAACCGAGTATATGCGTGACAGGGGGAGCCCTACCACGTTATAGTAACAGCCTTCGATGCGCTGAATGAAACAGGACATGTAAGGGTCCTGAATACCGTATGATCCGGCTTTGTCGATGGGCTTTTGCTCGCTGACGTACTGCTGTATTTCCTGTTCACTCATCGGAGCTATGGTGACGCGTGTTGTCTCGAAGTCTTTCCGGCAGCTCTCTCCGTGCAGAATGGCAAAACCTGTCATGACTTCATGTGTCGTTCCCTGAAGCGTTTCGAGCATTCCGTACGCGGCTTCAGAGTCTGGAGGTTTGCCCAGAGGCATCTCTCCATAGACAACGGTAGTGTCTGCCCCGATCACTATCGTGCCGTCAGAGTGTTTTGTCTGTTTGCTCGCGACAGCGCGTGCTTTTTGTTCCGCGATGTTCATGATATTTTCAGCGATCGAGAGCTCCGGGTCGAACGTTTCATCGATATGAGCAGGAACCGACGTAAACGGTATCTGCATCAGTTCCAGAAGCTCCCGGCGACGAGGAGACTGCGAAGCAAGCACTATATTCAGGTTGGACATTTCTATGGTATGCGTATTATTAGACCGCTGCTATTTTTTGCCTCTTGACTTTTTACTTTTGACTTCATTCAGCTCAGTTGGTTCCACCCCCTGCGACTCAGGTCAGTGTAGATGAAGATGCCCGCAAGAACGGCCGCTCCGTAGTATATCATGGCTTCCATCGGCTCTCCGAAAATAATTTTTCCTGTGCCGAAGAGTATCGAATAGACAAGAATAACGCCTGAGACCCAGTCGAGAAAAAGTCTGAAGAAGCCTTTATCAGAGACTATGTCCGGCATCTGGTCGGATATTTTTTTCCAGAAAAATCCTCCGACCCTGGTGACCGAGTAGAAGGTCTGAAGCTGTTTCTCATCCGTAGGCGGTGTTGCATAGGTGACAAGCAGCGTTGTTGCTATGGTAAAGAGAACGATAAGGTAAATAGAACCCGGGAAAGTGATGTCGGTATACAAGACAATCCAGGCGTAAGCGGCAAACGGCGCGATCATGGAAACGATCTCCGACCATGCGTTGAGTCTCCACCAGTACCAGCGCAGGATGAGTACGAATCCTGTGCCGGCTCCGCACTGGATAATGAATTCCCAGGCACCGGTGATGGTTTCCAGCACAAAGAAGGTTATGAATAGGGAAAAAACCGCAACGCAGGCGGTGAACATCTTTGAAATGGTAACGTAGTGAGCCGAAGAGGCTTCCGTTTTGATAAAGCGTTTATAGAAATCATTGACCAGATAGCTTGTCCCCCAGTTGAGGTGCGTTGAGAGGGTGGACATATATGCGGCCAGAAAAGCGGCTATGAGCAGCCCTTTGAGGCCCGGCGGCAGAAGGGACTGCATGACATAGACAAAACCGTCTTCTTTCTGATCAGCAGGCAGGTCAGGGAAAAGTACCAGACTCGCGAGTCCTACTATGATCCATGGCCAGGGTCTCAGGCAGTAGTGTGCGATAATGAACCATAGCGTTGCGAGCAGCGAATGCTTTTCGTCTTTTGCGCTCATCATGCGCTGAGCGATGTAGCCACCGCCTCCCGGTTCCGAGCCGGGATACCAGGATGCCCACCACTGAATGAAAGCGAACGCGGCAAACGCAGCAAAGGTAAGTTCAAGAGTGCCTCCTGATCCTTCAGCGGACGGGTTTGCGGTGATCGAGGGGAAAAAGTTGAACATCCATTCAGGCAGGGCGTTTGTTATACCCCCCGCCCGGGTGATTTCCGGAGCCTGAAGCGCCAGGACGGCCAGAATAATACATCCCGTCATGGATATGACGAATTGTACCATGTCTGTTATGGTTACGCCCCAGAGGCCTGAAAGACCTGAATAAAGGGTCGTCAGCATAACGCAGGCGACAATGGTGATTTCAGGATTCAGTTCCGGAAGCATGATCCTGATGATCTTGTACATGGCCAGGTTCACCCAGCCGATGATCACCGCATTGATAAAGAGCCCGAAGTAGAGCGCCTTGAAGCCCCGGAGAAACTGTGCGGGTTTGCCGCTGTAACGTAACTCGATAAACTCAAGGTCGGTGAGAATGTTTGCCCTTCGCCATAGTCGGGCAAAGAAAAACACGGTGAGCATTCCTCCTGATACAAACGTCCACCAGAGCCAGTTTCCCGCAATGCCGTGTTTGGCCACAAGGCCTGTAACGGCAAGCGGCGTATCGGCGGCAAACGTGGTGGCGACCATACCGGTTCCGGCAATCCACCAGGGCAGCTTACGCCCCGAAAGAAAAAACTCGCCGACGTTCTGAGAAGCTCTTTTTGAAAAAAAGAGCCCGATAAGCAGGGTCAGCACCAGATAGCCGACGATGATGCTGAAATCAAGAGAGGTAAGCTGCTCCATAGTCCTGAATCTTGATCAATAAGAGATCATTCACTGATACGTGAGAGATCGAGAAAGCTTTGATAACGGTCTTCGATTTCGAGAAGGTTCAGGCTTGCGAGTTTTTCCGTTCCGAATTTTTCAACACAGAAGCTTGCCATTGCGCTTCCATAGAGAACGGCCTTTCTCAGTTCGCTCTCATTGATCTGTTCAGCTCTCGATAGGTGACCGAGGAATCCTCCCGCAAAGCAGTCTCCTGCGCCGGTTGGGTCGTAAATCGATTCAAGAGGATAGGCAGGCGCTGCGAAGATTCCTGTCTCTGTAAATAGGAGAGCGCCATGTTCGCCTTTTTTTATGATAAGTGTCTTTGGTCCCATTTCCCTTATGATCCGCGCCGATTTGACAAGGTTCGGGTCACCGCTCAGGAGACGTGCCTCGCTGTCGTTAAGAATGAAGATGTCGACTCTTTCAAGAGTTTTTTTAAGTTCTTCCGGTTTCCCTTCAATCCAGAAGTTCATTGTGTCAAGAATGACAAGTTCAGGATTTGAAACCTGGTCCAGCACTTTCATCTGCAGTTCAGGGTCGATGTTGCCCAGACAGATATATTTTGCTTCACGGTACTGTGCGGGGATATGCGGCTTGAAGTCGGCAAATACGTTCAACTGCGTGTCGAGTGTGTCTCTTGTATTCATATCATAATGGTAACGCCCGCTCCAGCGGAAAGTTTTTCCGTCCTCGATGACCTGAATGCCTTTGGTGTCAATGCCATTCGCGTGAAGCAGATTGAAGTGCGACTCTTCAAAATCATTGCCGACGACACCGACAAGTTTGATCTCATCTGAAAAATAACTGCTTGAGAGGGCGATGTATGTCGATGAACCTCCCAGGGTATCGAGAGAGCTGCCGAAAGGGGTTTCGATGTCATCAAATGCAAGTGAACCAACGACAAGAATAGACATAATGATAGGTGCTTGATTTATTGGAGTAGTACAGGTTATTCAGTCAAGAGGGGCCAAAGGCACCTCAAATAAAAGACACTGTCCGGGCCCGGTTTCAACTTCAAGATTGTGGTCGTTTACCTGAAAAACCTTTTCGGACAACATATCAGTCAGCGTAAAGTTTTTCTGGTGAAATTCCATATGACCCCGGACATTTTTTTCCGGATTGCTGTTTCCGATAAAGAGAATGTTTTTGTCTTTACCCTTGCGCATAATTGCCAGCAGGTCAGGTGAAGAGATATACGGCAGGGTAAGGAAGCCGGGGTCACCGTGTTCGATGATGTCGATATATCTGCTGCGGAGATGCAGCAGCTTCCTGATATATCCGGTAAGCGGTTCGACCCCGTTGCAGGCTGCCCAGTCATAACTGCACGCACTGAATAGCGGCAGTGTATCGGCAGACCATCTTTTTCTGTCTTCTTCGGAAAAGTTGAGCCCGAGGTTGACCGGTTTGGATTCACAGATTTCCATTCCTGAGTGAATGAACGGTATGGCCGGAAGAACAGACGCGAGTCCGAATATGAACCGTGAACGGTTTTTGCCTGACTCCTTTCCGTCAAGGTTATGGCAGACTCTCGGTGTATTATGATTTTCACCGGTCCCGAAAAATGGTACGACCACTCCTGTTTTGTTCAGATAGTTCAGGAGCCCCCTGATATATATCGGGTCCTGAATGACAAATGGCAGAGAGCCGAAAACAGCGTTGAAGCCTTCGTCCCGAATGGAGGGTGATGGATCGAAATTTTCATCCCAGAATGCGAAATGAGGGTCATGCTTCCGCGCATTCTCTACTATGGAGGCTTTAAGAGAGGAAGGAAGAGCGTGACCCATGTCAATCATCGCTCCATTGATGGCATAGTGCTTCTGGAAGTAGGGGATGATGCCCGCAATGGTATCCCACAGTTCCATGTTGCTATGTTCCGGGCGGTCGAGATCGGTGTCGTACATCCGTATCGTATTGTATGCGATATAGTTGAACGACTCGTGCCGGTGCAGCTTCAGATAGGCGACATCCGTCCAGGGCGGTTGTTTATCGTCAGGGGGCCAGTCCGAGAACGCGCTTGCGACAACGCATGTTGAGCCGTCGGTGGCTTTGCCTCTGACTTCCCGGTCGGAAATGATGACCTGCTGTGGAGCCGTGGTGAACTGTTCTCTGAAATCTACTGACGGTTCAGGCAGATCTGACAGGTCGTGCTTATCGACCTTCTCGTAGATCGTATTGAGCGTTTCCTGATCAAAAAGCGGCGGAGCGTATGAGGCGGGTACAGATCCTTCCGGAGAGGCCCGCAACCAGTAGTACCACTCCGGATGTTTTTTAACCCAGTCGCTGTCAACCGATGATGTTCTGAAAACAAATTCAAAAACCACCTTCATTCTCATGAGATGCGCGGCTTCCATAAACGCCTTTAATTCCGTGTCCGGAGAGAGGGCGAGAGACGGTTCGGCAAGAAGAGGGTCTATCTCATAAGGGTTTTTTACAGCGTAAGGGGAGCCGAGGTTTCCTTTTCTGTTCACTTTCCCGGGTAGTGTTACCGGTAGCAGATAAATGGTATTGATGCCGAGACGCGCGAGGTAAGGCAGCAGGGCGATTGATTTGAGAAACGTTCCGGTTTCACGAAACCCGCAGTCGAGGGGGGTGGCTGATACGGCTCCGTCACCATTGTGATCAAATGCGGTGGTGAGACGCACAAACATGTTATAGACAATGCTCTTCCGGGTCCACTCATCGGCTGAAACGCTTTTCCCGGATGGCAGCTCAGGGTTAGTGGAGAGCAGCTGTTCAATACTATCTTTATAGTATTTTACAGGATCGACTTCTCGAGTTCCGATACTCTTCTCCTGCCAGATTTTCGGAATGAAGTAAGACGAACATTGAGCGCTTGTCTGCATCCGGTCAAGCGCGTTGTGTAGAATTTCGAGGTGGTGTGAACTCAAGTAAGGATATCTGTCGTTGTGCGAAACACTCTTTTTAGGTACCAGTAACGTAACATAATGTACATAAAGCTAAATTAGTCCCCAATGAGGAATATTTCTGTGACCATAGAGTATGACGGTACCGATTTTTCAGGCTGGCAGAAGCAGCCTGAGGGGGTGGTGACTGTTCAGGGTGTTCTTGAATCGACGTTGAGCCGGATTGTTCAGGAAGAGGTAGTGATGACCGCTGCGGGCAGAACGGACCGCGGGGTTCATGCGAGAGGACAGGTCGCGAATTTCAGGACGGCATCTTCCTTGTCAGCCGGCAGGTTGCTTCATTCGCTTAACGCGCTCTTGCCTTCAACGGTGTGTGTCAGGGATATGCATGAAGTTCCTGATGCATTTCATGCTCGTTACAGCGCGCTTGTCAGGGAGTATCGTTACTTTTTTCTCGAAAAACCGTCAGCCTTAGGCAAGAGATATGCCGGTGTTTATGGGGGAAGGCTTGATGTGGATAGACTGAATCGTTGCGCCGGAGAGCTGGTCGGCAGGCATGATTTTTCGGCGTATGCAAAGGAGGACGTGCAGAATGGAAGCACTATCTGTACTGTCTTTAGCGCGTCCTGGGGGCGTCAGGACGAGAAGGTTGTTTTCAGGATCGCAGCCAACAGGTTTCTCAGGACCATGGTTCGTTTTCTGGTTTCGGCTCAGCTCGAAGCTGATCCGGGTGAACTTACTGAAAAACTCAGGAGAGGAAACGCTCTGAAAAACATTGTCCCGGCAGATCCTGCCGGTCTTTTTTTGTGGAAGGTGCTCTATTAGAAAGGACGTTGGCGAGAGTACAATCTTCTCCGGTTGTATTAAAGGGAATGGATATGTATGTTTTTCATGTTGCAGGTGTAGAGAAGCTGGATTATTATCAATTTCCAAACGAGTCGCTGCTTGTGAGATTTTCGCATGTTTATAGAGCTCCTTTGCTCCTGTGTGTTTTGTTGACTGTGGTGTATTCCAATGGGTTTGCTGCACGCAATGACAGAGAGCCGGACGATACGAAGGTCGCTGAAGTACTTGACCGTCTCGTGACATCGGAATATTTCAGCGACAGCCATTTCAAGGAGTGGAAAGATGGCGGGGTCAATGGTTATCCTCCACTATTTATTCCCCAGTTTGACGATCAAACCTATTCGCAGCGAATAGCTCAGCTTAACAGCAAGACACAGCTCAAACTGGTCTATAACAGCCATGTTAAAGGCTTTATCAGGCTTTATTCGGTGGATAAGCGTAGGCTCACGGCCAAGATTCTTGGCCTTACAGAGTTGTATTTTCCGCTATTCGAGGAGAAACTGAGGCAGTACCGTATTCCGCTTGAGTTGAAATACCTTGCGATTGTCGAATCCGCACTCAACCCTTCCGCAGTATCAAGCGCCAATGCGAAAGGTCTTTGGCAGTTTATTTACGGTACCGGCAAGATGTACGGGCTCGAGTCCTCTCCGTTTGTCGAGGATCGTTTTGATCCCGAGCAGGCAACCGTCGCCGCATGCCGACACATGAGGGACCTTTATAATATATATGGTGACTGGTTTCTGGTGCTTGCCGCCTATAACTCGGGAGCAGGTAATGTCAACAAGGCTATTCGCCGTTCGGGCGGAGCAAGGGACTACTGGAGGATCTGGTCGAACCTTCCTTCGGAAACAAGAGGGTATGTACCGGCTTTTATAGCCGTTACCTATATCATGAACTACTATCGTGAGCACAATATCAGACCCCTGGAGCCTGTTTATTCTTATCGAGATATCGGCTCAGTGAAAGTTTTGGACGTTGTCGCGTTTGATCAGATCAGTGAAACGATCGGGATTTCAGTTGAGGATCTTCAATTTCTCAACCCTCAGTTCAAACTGAACCTTGTACCTGCTGATGCCCGGAATACCTACTCTCTGAGGCTGCCTAAAAAATATCTGGGTGAGTTCGCGAGGAAAGAAGAAAAAATCTATGCGAAAAAGAGCAAGCAGGGGCTTGACGGCGCAGCTCTCCTGGCAAGAGTTCGTGAAGCAAAGAAAGAGCCCGAAGCAGGAAAACAGAATACCCATGTCGTCAGGCGTGGCGAGACCCTCGCCTCGATAGCAAGGTCCTACCGCTGTTATGTCAGCCAGCTCATCCAGTGGAATTCTCTGAAGGACTTCAGGATCTATCCCGGCCAGAAACTCAGGGTTTTCGGCGCACCGGCATCTCCTGTCCGGGTCGGCAATAAAGCTTCTTCGATGGCGTATCATAAGGTTCGTCGTGGAGAAAGCCTGGGATTGATCGCTAAAAAGTATGGCGTTTCGACGAGCAAGCTGGCTTCCTGGAACAACCTTGGCAGAAAGCGCACGATCTATCCGGGTCAGAAGCTCAAGGTCTACGGTGTCTCATCTTCCTCATCATCAGTATCCTCTGCAAAAGCGACATATCACAAGGTTCGTCGTGGAGAAAGCCTGGGATTGATCGCTAAAAAGTATGGCGTTTCGACGAGCAAGCTGGTTTCCTGGAACAACCTTGGCAGAAAGCGCACGATCTATCCGGGTCAGAAGCTCAAGGTCTACGGTGCCTCATCTTCCGCATCATCAGTATCCTCTGCAAAGGCGATGTATCACAAGGTTCGTCGCGGAGAAAGTCTGGGACTGGTTGCAAAAAAGTATGGCATCAGTATCAGTAAACTGTCTGCATGGAACAATCTTGGCAGAAAGCGCACAATCTATCCGGGACAGAGCCTCAAGCTTTTTCCTTCGACGAAAATTCACAAGGTTCGTCGTGGAGAAAGCCTTGGCTTGATCGCTAAAAAATACGGCGTCACGATCAGCAAGCTGGCTTCATGGAATAACCTCGGCAGAAAGCGCACGATCTATCCCGGCCAGAAGCTGAAAATTCGTACAAATTGACTGTTGACGGGTTTCGGGTATCGTTGAAAACAGGCTGTTCGATGTAAAAAAAGTTTTTCCTCAAATTGAGTGATCCATGGATTCTGTTTGTATGTAAAAAGGATAATTTTATTATCTTTAGCCTTCAATTAAACGGTGTGCTGGAAATAGAACTTCACGTCAGCCCGGTTTGCGCTTTCGATACGGCTTTTCAATTTCCAATAAAAGAGAACCAATATTACGTATGCGAAATATTATTTTTACAGGTAAGGGAGGCGTTGGTAAAACCTCTGTTGCCGCTGCAACGGCATTGAAAGCCGCTGAAATGGGCTACAAGACGTTGATTATGTCAACTGATCCAGCTCACAGTCTTGGCGATTCACTGGACATAACTCTTGGGCCTTCACCGGTCAAGATTGCTGACAATCTCTTTGGACAGGAGGTTAGTGTGTTTGGTGACCTCAATCTGAACTGGGATGTGGTTCGTGAGCATTTCGCTCAGTTGATGGAGTCGAGAGGGGTAGAAGGTATCTATGCTGAAGAGATGGGTGTTCTGCCTGGTATGGAAGAACTGTTTTCACTCTCATATATCAAGAGGTACAACGAAGAACAGAAAGACTATGATCTTCTTGTCGTTGACTGTGCACCGACAGGTGAAACGCTGCGACTTCTCTCTCTTCCTGAAACATTCGGATGGTTCATCAAGCTGATCAGGAATGTCGAGAAATATATGGTCAAACCGGTTATCAGACCACTTTCCAAAAAGGTGAAAAAGATCGACGCGATGGTCGCTCCTCAGGAAGTCTACGATAAAGTCGACAACCTTTTCGCTTCAACGGAAGGCATTATCGATCTTCTTGCCGACGGCTCGAAAACAACGGTTCGCCTTGTCATGAACCCCGAGAAGATGGTTATCAAGGAGTCAATGAGAGCGCTTACCTATCTGAACCTTTACGGGATTACCGTGGACAGCATTACTATCAACAGGGTCATGCCTGACCATACGGAAGATCCTTACTTCAAGAAGTGGAGAAGCATACAGCAGAACTACATTTCTCAGATAGAAGGTGCTTTTGCGCCCATTCCTATCGGCCAGGTACCTTTGCTCGAGCAGGAAGTCGTTGGTCTTGACATGTTGAGGCAGGTAGGTGAAAAAGTTTATGGGGACAAAAACCCGATGGATATTTTCTTCACAGAGAATCCTATCGATATTCAGAAGGTTCATGAAGGGCATTATAAGGTAAGAGTACGGCTGCCGTTTATGGAAGACATGGGCGTTGAGCCCAAGATTCTCAAGATGGGTGACGATCTGACCATCAGAATCGGTGATTATCAGAAGATTGTCGCTCTGCCAATCTTTATCGCAGGACTTGAGTCCAGCGGTGCAAGTTTCGATGCGGGATGGCTTACTGTGGACTTTACCAAGGAAGAGGATGCATAGCAGGTAGTTCCAATCGATAGAAGAATAAAAAACCTGCTCTCATGGGCAGGTTTTTTTGTTAGGAATTTATTGTACCTGCAGGTGATTAACTATTATTGACTTTTTATATTTTCTTTGCTATTCAAAGACAACCTTTGATTTTATTTGCTCATGCAGCGGTTACAGGATATACGTGTATCAAATATTGAGCGGTTGACGTCTCCCCGCATTTTAAAGGAGAAAGTGCCGGTAACGCAAGAGGTTGCCGATGTCGTGTGTAAGGGGCGTGAGGAAGTCGAGGATATTTTATCCGGTCGTGATTCAAGGCTTCTTGTTGTTGTAGGGCCTTGTTCCATTCATGACATCAACTCGGCGATGGAGTATGCACGCCGGTTGAAAACGCTTCGTGATGAATTGAAGGATGATCTCTGTATCATCATGCGGGTCTATTTTGAAAAGCCAAGGACGACCATTGGCTGGAAAGGATTCATCAATGATCCTCATCTTGACGGGACGTTCGACATTGAGCATGGTCTCTATTATGCCCGCAAGCTGCTTCTTGATATCAACACTCTCGGACTGCCTGCTGCAACCGAGTTTCTCGATCCGTTTACGCCGCAATATGTGGCCGATCTTGTCAGCTGGGCAGCGATCGGAGCAAGGACAATTGAATCTCAGACGCATCGTCAGATGGCAAGCGGCCTTTCGATGCCTGTTGGGTTTAAAAATTCTACAGACGGAAGGGTACAGGTTGCCATTGACGCGATACGCTCTGCAATGCACTCGCACAGTTTCCTGGGAATCGACGCTGACGGACACAGCTGTGTTATTACAACAACCGGTAACCCTTATGGCCATATGGTGCTTCGCGGCGGGTCAGAGCGACCTAATTATGACGCTGAAAATATCGCCGATGCTGAAAAACGTCTTGAAAAAGAGGGGCTTGATAAAAACCTTCTTGTCGACTGCAGCCATGCCAATTCAGGGAAAAACTATGAACGCCAGTCAAAAGTCTGGAACAGCATCCTCGAGCAGCGGGTGACCGGGACAGGGAGTATTCTCGGTGTTATGCTTGAAAGTAATCTTCTTTGCGGGAAACAGTCTGTTTCGACTGATCCGTCATCATTGCAGTATGGCGTATCGATTACCGATGCCTGTATTTCATGGGAGGAGACAGCCTCGCTGCTGCGAGACGGAGCGATGAAACTTCATCCTTTTCTGTCCAGGGCGGAAGCGTAAACAACGTGTTGCTCAGACAGGTTTTTTATTCATTTTTTAATACAGTAAAGAGAATAACGTTATGAATATTGATCGAATGGTGTATGCTTTTGCCGGGTTTTTTATACTGGTAAGTCTTCTGCTTGCTCATTTTGGAAGCTTGAACTGGTTGTGGTTTACCGCTTTTGTAGGACTCAACCTTTTTCAGGCGGCTTTTACCGGATTTTGTCCCCTTGCGAAAATACTCAAAGCTGCCGGAGTAGAGCCGGGCACGGCATTTAAATAGCATAACCCCATATACTATAATTATGTCTGTTGAGATCAGGCGTGTTCAAGGCAGAAAAGAAACCAGGCGGTTTATACAATTTGCATGGCAGGTATACAGGAAGGACCCCGAGCTGAACAGGTATTGGGTTCCGCCTGTAATTGCAGATTACATGAAAACGCTCGATAAAGAGCGTTATCCGCTTTACGATCACGCTGATATCGTTTTATTTTCAGCCTGGAAAAACGGGCGGATGGTTGGGACTATTGCTGCGATTGAAAACAGAAGACATAACCAGATTCATGGTGACAAGGTGGGTTTCTGGGGATTTTTCGAGTGCAGTAATGATCAGCCGACGGCCAATGCTCTGTTTGATGCCGCTTCACAGTGGCTGAGGGCAAAAGGTCTCGACACCATGAGAGGACCGGTCAGTCCATCCATGAACGACCAGTGCGGTATGCTCGTGAAAGGCTATGACAGCCCTCCGGTGTTTTTAATGCTCTATAATCCTCCATACTACAATAACCTGGCGCTCAACGCAGGACACCATGTCGGTCAGGAGCTTCTTGCATGGTATATAGATCAGGACAAGATCGATATCAAGCGTCTCAGCAGGATTGCCCGGCATGTCCTGAAAAGGGAACAGCTTACGATCAGGACGATCAATATGAAGGATTTTGATAATGAAGTGGAAAAGATAAGGGATATTTACAACAAGGCGTGGGAAAAGAACTGGGGGTTCGTGCCATTTACCGACAGAGAGTTCGATTTTATGGCTAAAAGCATGAAACCTGTCGCAAAAGAACACTTTATTTACTTTGTTGAGGATAAAGAGGGCAAGCCTATCGGTTTTTCATTGACCCTCCCCGATATGAACGTCGCATTGAAGCACGTTAACGGTAATCCGTTTACCCCCTGGGGACTGGTGAAGTATCTCTGGTATGGTAGAAATATTTCCGCTTTCAGAACTATAACCATGGGAGTTCTGCCGGAATACCGTAACAAAGGCATCGACAGTATTCTGAACGCCCATATTTCAGAATATGGAGGCAAGCACGGTCTCTACTCAAGTGAAATGAGCTGGGTGCTTAAATCCAACGAAGCCATGAGCAAGCTCGCGAAAGTGATAGGGGGAATACCCTACAAGGAATACGTCATATACGAGAAAGAGATATGAATATAGAGCGTGGATTCCCGTGTAAGACCTGAGAGTAATGCTGGACATGATCCAGCACCCATCTCCCACTTGATAGTCATGCCGCCCCATGTAATTACAAAGAATATTACACAGGGTAATCCGGCATCCATTTAAGAGTCCATGATACAGAGTGGATTCCCGTGTAAGACCTGTGAAATACATGCTCATATTTCACGGGTCAGGCACGGGAATGACTGAAAGGGAAGGAGTTACACTGGTTTTCCCCGAGAGTAATGCTGGACATGATCCAGCACCCATCTCCCACCTGAGAGTCATGCCGCCCCGTGTAATTACAAAGAATATTACACAGGGTAATCCGGCATCCATTTAAGAGTCCATGATACAGAGAGGATTCCCGTGTCAGGCACGGGAATGACTGAAAGGGAAGGAGTTACACTGGTTTTCTCCGAGAGTAATGCTGGACATGATCCAGCACC
>Ga0272441_10003573_pt1 | contig 29408 bp, 25 predicted proteins | sample SSMProp6N_FD_193582 | JGI IMG/M metagenome (GOLD analysis project Ga0272441, IMG submission 193582) | Marine sediment archaeal communities from Little Sippewissett salt marsh, Falmouth, MA, United States - SSM-Prop-6N | ecosystem: Environmental > Aquatic > Marine > Wetlands > Sediment ... | reverse complement strand
TCCATTTGTTTTTTTTGAAATAGTCTCTATTGATTGAGTCTATGGTTTTACCTACTCCTTTTTCTTCGTTTATAGTTGGTAGTATAACTGTAACTGTTGTTATGTTGATCACCCTGGTAAAAAGGGTATAGTTATATGGTTAAAAGAGTTTGTTAAAAAAATAATATAAAAAAAAAGTTTGAGAAGGGGATTTGTCCCCTTTATTTTTTGTTTTTTTTAGCGTCGTCTGCGTCTTAGTAGTATGAAGGCTACTCCTAGTGCTGCTATTAGTGTTAGTAGTTCGAATCCAGGCGTACCTGCTTCTTCTATTTTAATTGATATTTCGTCTGATGGGGCATAACCAGTCTTAGTTGCTTTTGCTGTGTATGTTCCAGCTTTCCATTTACTACCCACACTGAAAGTGACTTTTCCATTAACTGTTGTACCTGATGTTAATTCTGTTCCACCTTTGTATATTGTGACTAATATACCGTTACCGTTACCATCGTCTCCACCCGCTGTTATGGTGAAAGAGTCTCCGGTTACTTTTGATGGTCCTACTATGAATAACTCAGGCATGTTAATGACTTTTATTGAGTCGCTAGCAGATGTGTAACCTGTTGCTGTTGCATCAATATCGTAGTCTATTGTTACTTGTACATATGGTGCTTCAATTGGATCTGTCTCTCCATCTGCATCAGTGGTGTAGAAATCTCCATCGAACTCTACTACTGCGTTTTCTACTGGGTTGCCTAGAGAGTCCGTTATTGTTACTATGAAGTCTTCACCTTCGTTTACTGATGGATCTGCATCTATGACTAATGTCTTTTTGATCTCTGCTTCTATTACATATTCGTTGTCAGGATCGTAACTTCCTTTAATGAATATTGTTGCTTCCCCTGTTGCCTCTGCAGTTAAACCAAATGCTACTTGACCATTTGAATCAGTTTCTGTTGAAGTTGGCAGTTTAGACAGTATCGAAGAACTTAGGTTTTTGTCTTCATCTATACCTACAAGGATATCTGGTATTGGAAGACCAGTAGCTGGGTGTGTAAGTGTTATTACAACATTAGTTGACTCGCCAAGATATATCGTTGGTGGAACTGGTGTTGCAATAGCAGTGGTTATCTGAACTAGTCCAATAGCCGGTCTAGCTTCTCCACTTTCTGGCTGATATTGGAAGGTTATATTTCCAATAGTGCTAGCATTTAATCCTATAAGTGTAGCCACACCGTTCTCTACTTCTATATCTTCCCCAGGATCAGCTACTGTTGTATCTGAAGCATTTGGTGTACCTGAAACATTTTGTAACCATAGTGTTCCATTTCCCGCGGGTGTAACTTCGAAAGTCATATTTTGCTCAGTGTCTATTAACCACGCAAGAACATCCGGTGTTGCATCGACACTATATTTCTCAATGGTTATTGTAGCGTTATTGCCCGCACTATCGTGCGTATCGTTATATGCATAAACTTGGTATGTTCCACCAGATAGTTCATGATCTACTTCTATTGTGTGATCGTTTTGTACCTTAAGTTCATCATCACCTGTTATCACATTTCCATCCATGTCGTATAGTTCGATTGTTAAACCAGCTGCCTCTGGGTTTCCTCCACCTATGAGTACTACTTCTATCTCATAGCTTATTGTGTCACCTGCGTATCCACTTGTTGGTGTACAGTTTACCATCATATTGTGGTTCTTATTCATTTTAACCGTAGCGTAACCCCAGAAGTCATCACCAGCGCCTCCGGCATCTGGCCAGTTTGCAGCGATTGTTATGTTTTCAGGTGCCGTATTTCCTTGTTCAGATGGTTTAATCCAGAAAGTGTATTTTCCATCTTTCCCGTTTCCTTCAGAGTTATCTCCTTTAGTAGAGTTAATAGCTGTTCCTGCACCTCCGTCTTTCCAGAATAAATAAACATCAGCGGTTTTTATTGCGTCACCATCGATGTCTCTAACAGTTACAGTTAGGTTAACATGTTCGCCAACTGTGAATTCGTCAATATTTGTAGTTACATGTGTTCCATTTATGATATTTATGGTTTCGCTGTCACTACCATTGTATTTTCCAGCCCAATCAACTGCAATAGTTATTGTTCCACCTGGTTTAGTTGGTATTACAACAGCAGACCATTCATCAGTGCCTCCATTATATGTCAAAGTAGCGTCGGTAACAGGATAAAGTATGTCACCGGATACTGTTATGTTATGTCGGTCTTCCTCAGCATCATCTCCATAAAATGCTCTTACTCCAGTTACTTCACTACCTATTATCTGGAATACTATTGTAGTTGTTTCTTCAGGACCATTAGCGCCTGGATCTGTATGTGAAACATCGATTTTTTTATCAGTAGCAGTACCTGTAGTAGACCAGCCGTCATTTACTATTTTAAGATCGACATCTGTGTACCCGCCTTTTATTTCAAATTTCATGGTATTATTCCACTCGTCTGTACCATCACCAACACCACGATCATAAGAGAAAACCAGATACCATTTGGTGCCATTTACGAGTGTTGTCCAGTTCGTGGCAGATAGAGGGTCTGCTTTTGGTATTTCAATTGTATAATCACCAGGGTTATCTTCCTCATGTACAGTAACAGTAGTCAAATTATTTCCAGCATCATCACCGGGGGTTTCATTTAGATTATAGTATACTGGACTTGTGCTTCCTTTCCTGATTCTAAGAGTACCATCGGATATTCCAATGCCATCATAATCAGTAACATTTACCTCTATTTTGACTGCTCGTCCCCAGTAAACAGGTGTTACATTCGTCGCAGTTATAACAGGAACACCTGTGTCTACTTCGAATGTGGCATGGGTAGCATTGTACTCTGGCGGATCAAAAGGACCAACGATTGAGTAGTTATAATCGTCATCTGGGCCAATTGGGAAACTCGCACCACTACCATAGCTGGTTGTATATGCTTCATAGTCTGTCTCACCATCTGGGTAGAAATATGTTTGTGGCTGATTGCCGTCCATATCTCTGTAGGCATGTACTGTATATTCACCAGCTTTCTCAAAGGTGCTAGATTCTAAATCAACTGCTCCACCACTGTGATACTGATGATAAACTGTTTTCCCATCAGGATCTAAAACTGAGATTACACAGCCTACAGCTGCACCAGTTGATATTTTTGTAACCTCTATCTCTAAATCACTAGTACCATTATAGTAAATCTCATCAGTTACATCTATACTATATTCACCCGCAGAAGTATTTACCCATATAAAACCTTCATAAGATGTTGAGTCATTACCATCATGTGTAGCATCATCATCAAAAATCCACATACCTGAACAGTTGAAAGTAATAGCATTGCCACCTGTATCAAGGGGATCATCGTCTGCTGGAGTAGCATCTACTTGGACACTATAAGCAGGATCTCCTACTTTGTAAGGAACTGTAGACCAAGTAAACTGATCAGCACTACCAAAAGTATCCTCTCTATATATCGGATAATAAAGGTAATATGTATCTGCTGCCCAGCCAGTGGTATTTATCTCTATCTCACCAGAATCATACTCTTCAAAGACAGTTAAGTCTATGTTAGCAACTCCCCATTCATCATGACCTGGCGTAGCACTTACTTCTAAATTATTGCTTATGAGCACTATAGCAGAGAAAACCATTGCTAATGCTATAGTAACAGCTAATATTTTTCTACCTCTCATTTCTTTTTCCTCCTAACACAATTTATTTTACTCTCTTTTTTGATATATATCCAGTTTTTCACATCAGTCAATTCACACCGCGAATTGACAATATGAAAGCCATAATCTCATCTAAACACATAGGTTAGCTTCCACAGATGTGTCCTCACCGGACCCTCGCTTTCACCGTAAATAACTACCTCGTTTATATAAGTTACGATTTTACTTATCTTACCAACAGGTTCAAATAGAAATCTACCTACATAATTACATACATAAAAAATCTGCTAAAAAGCCTGTAATTATCGATCTTGAGGAGTATTAACTTCATCAACTATTTTCATCCCAGCTGATACACCATCAATAGAATGAATAGCCGCCCCACACTCAGTAATTATACCACTTACCTTATTATAATCTATATTAGTACCCTCAATAGTAATTTTTACACTATCAGTATCTTTATCAACTTCCTCAAGTGATATATTTACGCCAGATATGCCATCTAAATCTCCTAGTCTCTCAGCTAAATCAATTATAGAAGGATTATGAGGCTTAAGTACATCAAGTATTATACGTTTTATACTACTCATGTTTACGACACTTCAGCAGGCAAATTAGTAATATATTAATAAACCTTATTATCGCTAATTTTTCTCCATTAATTTTCTGAAATCATCAATTTTTCCTTCGATTTCAGCATTAATTAAACCAATTGCCCTTGTTAATTCCTGCTGAGAGTTAGTTTCGAAAAGTATTTTCATCTCTTTTAATTTTAAAATTTTATTGCAATTAGGGCATTTAGTAGTCTTACTAGATAGATTTACGGCCTTAGGTTTCTTACATCTAGGGCAGACAATTACACCAAATTTCATAAAAAACCAAAACACAAATAACCTTAACAAATAAATATAGCTATCGTTATTGCCCTTTTATTTCATCCCGCCTTAGCTCAGTCTGGCTGGAGCGGCCGGCTGTAGACCCTAATATGGCCGTAACCGGCAGGTCCCCGGTTCAAATCCGGGAGGCGGGACTTTTTTCAAAATATTAATTATTAACAACATGTTTAGGAATAGTAGATGAACAAAAGGACTAGTAATAAACTAAATTCTTACAAAGAACTACTAAATCTCCCAGATAACCTCAGAGATAAACTACCAACATCATATGATGTAATTGGAAACATCATAGTTTTAAAACTAAATCCTGAGCTTATCAGTTACAAAAAGGAGATTGGACTAAGTTTACTAAAAGTTAACAAGAATATCAAAGCAGTATGCTTAACACAACCAGTTAAAGGTGAATTAAGAACACGCAATATGGAGACAATTGCTGGAGAGAACTCTACCGAAACAATACATAAAGAATTCGGATTAAAATTTAAAGTCGATGTTAAAAAAACCTATTTTTCTCCTAGATTATCTAATGAAAGGAAACATGTTACAGAATTAGTTAAAGATGGGGAGACAATTGTAGATATGTTTGCAGGTGTGGCACCTTTTTCAATTATGATTGCAAAATATGCAAACCCGAAAATTGTTTACGCTTTTGACAAAAACAAGGATGCAGTAAAATATGCAAAAGACAATGTTAAAATGAATAATGTACTCGACAAGGTAGAAGTGATACACACAGATGCAAAAAACTCCTATGATATTCTTAATAAAAAAAGAGAAAGAGCAGATCGAATTATCATGAATCTACCTTTCTCATCATATTCCTTTTTCAAATATGCATTAGAGATAACTGCTAGTTTTTGTACAATCCATTACTATGACATCCTTAGAGAAGAGGATATTGACACAAGGTTAGATAACCTAGAAAAATTAGCTAGGGACAAGGAGATAAATCTACCAAGTTTTAATGTTAGAAAAATCAAAACTTATGCGCCAAGAGAATTTTATATAGGAATTGACATTACGGCTAAAAGAAACAATGCCGATGTAGCTCAGCCCGGTTGAGCGGCTGACTTGTAATCAGCAGGTCGAGGGTTCGAATCCCTCCATCGGCTTTGAAAAATCGATTATTTTTTTCTTTTTTTGTAAAATAAAACTAGAGATATAGATATTATTAGCAGGATTATTTCAAAACCGGGTGATCCTTCAGATGATGAAGATGCTTTTTCAATTTTAACCTCAAAAGTCTCAGTATCAGAACTACCTTCATCATCCGTTATTGTTAAAGTAACAGTATGGGTTTTAACTAAATTGTATGTATGTTGCACAGTTAATTCTGACTTTCCTTCTATAGTTGTTCCATCACCGAAATCCCATAGATAATTATCAATTTTATCTGTATCATCAGGGTCATAACTATCTGAACCATCAAAAGTTAATGTATTACCCGTTTTAGCTGAAGTTGGACCAGAAATATTTGCTACTGGTTTAAGATTACCACCAGTTTCATCTTTTTCGACGTTGATAGTAACCGATGTCTGAGCACTTGTACCAAAATTATCTATAACAGTCAAATAAGTCTTATAGACGCCTGCTTTCTCAAAAATATGAATTGGATTAACAGAAATAATTTCACTAGTGTTATCTCCAAAATTCCATCTATAAAACTCAATTTTACCCTTAGGATCAGGATCATAACTATCTGAAGCATCAAAAGTAACTGAATCTCCCTCAGTTATTGACGTACTAGAAACCTCCATAATTGGAACAGGCGGATCATTATCAGCAGGTCTATTCCTAGTATAAAAAAACCAAATATTTGATAAGTTAAACAATCTACCATCAGACACATTGACAAACCATGCAAAAGCTGTATCAAAATTTAAATTAAAATTACAAGAAGCAAAACTACCACTTGCTACATTTTTAACTACAGATAATAACTCAATTTCATTAGTCGTAACGTTATGAACCCTATAAAAAGAAACCTCAAGTGAATCACCATCAGGATCTGAGACTTTTGCTTTTAAAGTTATTTTTAACCCTACATTGGCTTTACCATCAACAGGGGAAGGATTTGTAGGCTTATTGGGGGGCTCCAAGAACTTACCTAAGGGATATAAATCCAGAATACCATTTTTAGAATAAGGCGTATCACCAATTCCATCCTTAGGATAATTATCAATCTCATTATAGTCCTCCCAATAATTACCAACCTCTAACTCAGCATTATACCAAACGTTATCACCTTGATCCCTAGCACTCAAGTAATTATCATTGAACTCATTATAATAAAAGATACATCCATCGCTACTTGAACCTGCATAAAAACCAGTTGAGCTAGAATCATTAAAAAAATTCTCAATTATATTACAATTAGATCCCCTAAGATTAACACCTATCTGATTATTTTCAAACGAGTTTCTTTCAATTAAGTAGTCACTGGACTCTAAGTAAACACCTTCTGCACCATTAGCATCGATAAGGTTCTTTTTTATAACTCCATTATCACTATCATAGAGAACTATACCATACAGACTGTTACCAGTTATAGTGTTCTTACTAAAGTTTAGTTCTTCACAGTTTACACCGTAGAAACCATTAGCGTTATCTTTCACCTCATTTTCATAAAACCTAAGATTACTAGATGATTGCATATTAACGCCATTGGAAATACAGTTTTGTATAGTATTACCCACAATATCATTTGTTTTAGATGAAGTCATATAAATCCCATTCAAGGTGCCATCAATAACGTTACCTCTTATTAGATGACCATCAGAACTATCAACATATATACCCCAACCATTCTTGCTATTCAAAATTTCATTGTTATTTATGATTACGTCATCCGCATCTATATGTATAAGGGCACCCTTGATGTATGACACAATGTTATTACCATCGTCTTTAATGAAAAAACCAGTAAGATTAACATTACTCGCAGTAATATCGACTGTATACTTATGACTCTCACCATAATAAACAAAAGTATCACCATCTTCAATACTGCCCATTAAAGTAAGCTGTTTATCTATAGTAAGAGTCTCATTATATGAACCACCAAAAACATATATCGTGTCACCCTCCTCAGCCATATCAATCGCATATTGAATGGTTTCATAAGGATGCTCAGCAGATCCATCCCTGGGGAAATAAGAAGGATCATAATGACCATCAACAAATATTTCATTACCCGCAGATTTAGCAGATCCACCTAAAAAAGCAATCATAAAAAGGAGTGAAATACTAAAGATAAACAGTATTATAACTAAATTTCTTGATTTCATTTTCCCATTCCCTCACCATAGTGATTTTAAAATAAATATTCTCATAAGATTTATAGTTTTCTCCAGCCTCTCATTCAAAAACAAAATACCTAAAAAGATTAACGAAAATGCTAAAACCAAGACTATAGCTATAGATTAGATTTATATATTATATTTTGTTTCATCGCAGATAAAAAGGTGATTTAAGTTGCCATATGTAATCTTTGAAGCTAAATCTGAAGATGCAGGAAAAATTAACAAGCTTATAAAAGATGATATTGTAAGTAGACAGAGCATAATCACTAGGGACTCCAGCTCTATCAATATTGATGGAAATTTCTCATATGTTAAAATAGAAGGTAGCGAACCAGGTTTAAAAAGAGCCAAAGAACTAGCTAAAGAACTTGGATTAAAAAAAATTGATGATAAAAAAGCTAAAAAAATAAACGATAAAATATTAGAACAAGAAGACTCCGCTGCTTCAGGTATGGGAATGATTTTTGACTAAGAAAAAATCATAATTTCCAATAACTACCAATAGCATCTCTTAGTTTATCAATCAATGCTTCTACATCAGAGTTTTCATCTGTTTTGTCATCAAAATATATTGGATGATTTACCATCTGTCCAATTTGTGAGACTAAACATTTACCAATTAATTGAAGATTATACCCGCCTTCTATTGTACTAACAATCTTTGGTTGAATTTCTTGATATCTTTTAACCATTTCACCATAAAAATTAGTCGTAAATTTTAAACCACCAAGTGGGTCCATATGATGCGAATCAAAACCTGTAGAAAACATGATAAAATCTGGTTTGAACTGACTTGCAATTGGTAAAAAAATCTTTTCCAGTATTTTCGAAACAGCTTTATCGCCGTACCCATGACTAAGAGGTGCATTTATTGTATATCCCTCACCCTCACCAATTCCTATCTCATTTATGCCACCAGTACCAGGATAATGCGGTGATAGATGAATTGATTGATACATCACATTTTTTCTATCATAAAAAATATCTTGTGTACCATTACCATGATGTACATCAGGATCAAAAATTAATACTTTTTTTCCTTTTTTTGAGAGCTCATTTGCAGCAATTGCTATATTATTAAAAAGGCAGAAACCCATCGACCTATTCTTTGTAGCATGATGCCCTGGTGGCCTAATAAGAGCATATCCATTATCTGATTTTCCATTTAACACATTTTTACATAATTTTAACAACCCTCCAGCTGCTAGTCTCGCTGTTTCATAGTCTGATTTGCAAACATATGTATCAAAATCAATCCAAGAATCGCCTACCCGACTCATGTCTTTAACCTGTTGTATCATCTCACTAGAATGGACATCATATAAACATTCTTCTCCTAGGAGTTCTGGTTCGATGAACTCTAATTCATTAAAAAAAGGGGTTTTTTTAAGTTCATTTATCATCGCGGATAACCTCTGTGCATTTTCAGGATGCCTTGGGTTATCATGTTTACTAAATTTTTCTGAGTAAACTATCTGGGTTGTCATAAAAAATCAAAGAAGTAAAATACAAAGATGGGATATAAGGTTAATTCTAAGAGTTTAAGTATAAAAGTGTGTTTATTAGGAGAAAAATGAGATATTGGGGGTAAAAAGTTATCGTAAAAGACTTGTTACTAGGTATTTCATCAGATTATCTTTACAAAAAGGGCGAGGATCCTAAGGATTTGTCTAAGTTACATCAACCATATTTTCTGGTTTTTTGTCCTAAAGATAAAAACATAGAGTCCAGTAGGAAAAATCTGATTAAAAAATGGGAGGAAAACAAATCAGAGGATAACGCTTTATCAAAGATTAAAAAAATAGGAGAAATAGAGGAATATAATAGTTTCTGGAATTTTGGAGAAAAAAAGAAAATATTCAGGGTTTATACTAAGAGATCATATTTTGTGCCTGAGGTTAGTGACTATCTTTTTTTCAACCTTGGTTTTTATACAGCTGAGCATGACATACCATATCAGCAACGGGCTCTTGTTGATTTAGCAGCTAATGAAGATACATGGCTATTTGACACAGGTGGAGAAAAAAAGAAAATTAATGTTCTAGTCTATGATATCGAGACCACCAAGTTTGAAGAAGGAAAAAATAATATCCCTATTGACATAATTGGTTATTCCGATTTTGAAGTTGTTTTTGAATCAAATAAGGATCTAAAAAATGAGGATTTTAGTTTTGATATCTTAGACTGCCCATCTAGCTGGGAAGAATCTGAAATAAAACAACTTGTTTCTCGTAATTTCGATGAAGAGATAGATAATCTTCATAAGTTCTGTAATTTTGCTAAGAAATATGATGTTATCTCAGGTCACAATATCATTGGTTTTGATAATTACCAGATATATGAACGTATTAATGGGATTTTAAAAAGTTGTAATGAAAATTTGTCTGACAATATTAGGAGAAATTTCCAAGATTTTGTTAGTAAATATAGTAAACCAGATAAATCATTTCATTTTGGAATAAGCTCTGAAGCTGTACAGTTTTACCCTTGTAGTCTTGATACTTATCTAGGTGTTAGGAAGTTCTATTCTTTTCTAAATGATTTTAGTCTTAAATCTGTAGCTCCTTTCCTAGGAGTATCAGTTAATGATCGTATTATTTTGACACCTTCTCAGATTAAGATAGATAATAGGACTCTGAAATATAACAAACAAGATGTTCAGGAACAAATGGGTGTAACCCTTAATTTGATTCAACAAGCATTACCTCTTGCTTTTACTACTTGTATGCCTTTTGACATGTTACTTTCTTCTGGTGCTGTGAGCATGTGGGATCACATGGCACTTATCCGTGGAGCATTTCAGAAAAAGATTATGCCACCCATCTGTAGAGTGATGTCTATTTCACAGTTTTTATTAAAAGGTTTTAAAGGGTGCAACACTAAAAACGAAATAGTAAAGCAGGCTAAACACAGGAGAGAACAGCTTTCTAAAGATTTCATAAGAGTTGTAAAATATGGAGATGAAATGCCTATTTGGATGGAAAATCCATATGTGATATACAATGAGAGATCCCAAGATTCTGATGAAAGACTTAACTATCATATGCCTGGTGGTATGACTATTAAACCAGATAAAGATGCTTTTTCTCATTTTATTCCATGGTACTATGTTGTAGTAGCTGATGTTGGTGCTATGTATCCAACCATCCTAAAAGCTATGAATATAGGTGCAGATACTGTTAGACTCGCAAAAAAAGATGAAAAACCTGATGACTGGATTTGGCTTAAAAAAATACCTGAACGTTTTTTAAAAAATCGTGATATCAAATGGAGAAAAATAACCGAGGAGGATAATTTCGCTGATAAAGGCTATATGCTAGGAATCAAAATAGATGATAAACCAGGTGTAGTTAACTGTGCTATGACCGGTATTATGAATATGATCTCTAAGATTAAAAAAGAACTTAAAGAAGTCAAAAAACAAGGTGACAAATCAGAATTACAAAGATTAAAAATGATGTACCAAAGCGCAAAAGGTGCTCGTAATGCCGGCACTCATGGAATACTAGCAGCACCAGGCGTATCAGGTAGACAATTTAATCTATGGGGTGCAGCTGCTATTACTACAAAAGGGCAAATGATACTTGCAGATACCTTAAATTATCTTCAAGAAAAAAAGATTCGTGTAGTATACGGTGATACCGATGGGATATATCTAGCATGTGCCAACTCAATTGGTAATATACCTGAGTTTTCGGAATCACTTGGTCTATCAATAAATAGTGATAAGTGGCTTACAGAACCAGATAATGCTTTTTCAGCTATAAATGAATGTAATAATAAATGGCAGAAGACTTTGAACTACCCTGATTTCGAGTTAGAACCTGAAAAACATGATGGAATGATTTTCGTTAAACATAAGAATTATTTGATCTTTGATAGTAAAGATAAGAAAGTTGAGATGATTACTAAGGGCAACAACTTTAAAGGATCTGACAAAGCAGATATCGCTAGGAAAGCTTTAAAGGACATTATGTTAGAAGTTTTGAAAGATAATCCTCAATGGGATGATGAAGAGAAAGCTAGGAAAATGATAAAAGAGAGTATAGTTAATAAAACTAGAGAGGTCATATCAGGAATTGATTTAACAAAGGTTGATATCGATGATTTAACTCTTATTCAATCTGTTCAACCTGCTAAGAGATATAAACCTAACATGGATGGGTCTATGTCGACTTTTGGTAAACGCGCAGCTGCGCTTGAGAAGGTTTTGGGATACCCTATAAAAAGTCGGATAAAATTAAGATTTGTTGTTACAAAAAGACCGCTCCCCGGTATTACTAGTCCTTCTAAAAGTGGTGTTAAACCTATTGACTATATGTATCCTGTCGATTTATTAAAGGATAAAAGCCAGATTGATTTAAGCTGGTATAAAAAAATGATTGAGAATTATATTCAGGGTGCTTTTGGGCTTTCAGATGTTCAAGCTACTCAGCAGACAGGGCTTGATTCATGGATGTAAGTTAATTAAAAAAAGGTATGATGGTGTTAGACGACATGTACCCATATTATGGGTATGTCATCTGGTATATTGGTCTTTTTTTCCTTTGTTTTTTTCATCTTGCCCATCCCACTCTCACAATATTATGCCATATTGTAGCACGTTACCAATATACATATATGTGTTTTCATGATATAAATAACTTTCCAAAAACAATTAGAGAAAACTATTTATCTAAGCAAAATATTTAAAAATGGGGGACCTGGAAATATTAAACGGGGAGGTTAACTGTACCTGCTTTCCGCTTAGAGGCGCATTCCTCCTATCAATGCATCCCGTCCCCCACTTCTAAAAAATCTATTTTTAAAAATATACACAAAAATTAATCTAAAAAAGAATTAGTCTGCAGTTTCAACATTAAGTTGGGAGAACATTAACCAATGTAACAGGTTAACTTATCAACCCAACTGTTGAAACAACAGATATCGATGTTTATCCAAAGAGCGCGCCAAGTCCTGCGGCTGCTTCTTCCTCAGAAACTTCAGGTTCTTTCTTCTTTTTTTCTTCTTTTTTCTCTTCAGGTTTTCCTTCTTCAGAAGATGCTCCTTTTCCAGCTGGAGCGGCAGCGGGTGCAGCGGCTGGAGCTGGGACTGCAGCAGTTTTAATAGCTTCATCAATGTTTACGCCTTCAAGTGATGCAGTAAGTGCTTTAATTCTTGCATCATCTGCTTTAACACCTGCAGCAGTTAGTACTTTTTTGATGTTTTCTTCTGTTATTTTCTTACCTGCGGAGTGAAGAAGCATTGCGCTATATACGTATTCCATTTCTTTTCCTCCTTATGATGTAATATTTTTCAAAGCAAGCATATTAGCCTGAGCTTTTGAAAGTAAATTTTTAATTGTTTCTTTATTAACAATTCCTTTTTCAAGAGCAATTACAATTGCATTGTTATAAGCCTTCATAATTAATGGTTTAATAGTAAGCTCATTAAACCAACCTGTTTCAATTGCTAGATTAAATGCATTATTCGATGCTTTTCGCATTCTACCCATGAACTCTTCTATATTAATATCAAGTACATCTGGTTTGAAGATACTGCCCTCTTCGAAAACTGCATGAAGATTCATACCTATTTCTATCGGGAATATTTCAAGCCGTGCAAGCATCTGTGCTACATCAACAGGTATTTTCTCCCCAGCAGGAACTATCACTTTATCCTCTTTTATAACAACTTTTCCCCCTTGTATAGCAGCGGGAATACCTGCTTTTTGAAGTTCACCAACTATTGGTCCTGGTTTAAAAGGAGTTTCTCCCTCTTTAACCTCAATATCATGAGTCGCAGTTTCTCCTCCTTTAGCAGGAGCCATAGTCCGTGTGGATTTAATTTCACTAAAAAGCTTAAAAGGATTCATATCAGTAGCAATAATCCCAGTTTGCCCATCAATGGAATCTTTTAAATCAGAAATGCCTTTGATTTTTTTCTCAGCTTCATCAAGTGCTCTAAAAATTAATTTATTTTTTGCAGAGCGAATAGCTGCAACTCCATGTAAATTACTTCGCATATGTTGCATCTGAGGAGCAGGGATACCACCAATGCCAACTATTCCCACCACTTTTTTGCTGGTGAGAAGATCTGTAATCTCCTTTACCTCGTCAAATTTCCATTCAGCAACATGTGCCATAAAGTATCACCTTCAAATAAGTCTATGAGACGGGCCCATAGTGGTCTTAATATAAATTGAACCGATGTTCATCCGGCCTCGTTCCAATGAACCTTCTAGTCTTTTAATAATAGCATCAATGTTATCTACGATGTGTTCCTTAGGCATCTCAGCGCTACCTGCAATGGTATGAAACGTTTTATTACTCTTTGAGCGAACTTTAATAGTATTACGAAGATTTTTAACAATTCCTGTGACATCAGCTTGTGGGGGGACTGGTTTAGGCATCTTACCTCTTGGACCTAGTACAGTACCAAGTGATTTACCAATCGTGGGCATAAGAGGCGCCTCAGCGATAAAAAAATCATGATCATCAGCAATTTTTTTAAATTTCTTTTTATCCTTAGAAAGATCCTCAATTTCCTCAGGTTTAATCAATAAATCGACATGTTTCTTAGATTTAAGGGCAAGTTCCCCACTAGCAAAAAGAGCAACCTTTGCCTCTTTTCCACGGCCATGCGGAAGAAGCACTTCTTCATCAACACGGTTCTTAGGAATATTTAAATCCAAGTTTTTCAGATTTATAACTAAATCAATATTCTGCTTAAACTTCCGATTAAGTTTCTTAGATTCCTCTAAGATTTTTGTAACCGCATCAATGGTCTTTTTATCTGTCATAGATACCAATCAAGAGTGTTTATATGCCATTCCTCCCTAAAATAAGAGGAATGTAGTTCTCGGGAATAACAACCCTATTTATAAAAGTTTGGTAAGAAGGAATATTACTCCTTACTGTAAAGCCTCTCAATAATTAACTCAAGTATTTCCTCAGGTCCACGTAACTTTTTTAACTCTTTTTTAACAATAAGTGGCGTACCTCTTATGTTGGTTTTGTTAACATTCTTATCAGTTATTAAAACAGCTTGCTTCTCAGTTATCTTAGAAATACTACCAACGACCTGTGCTTTTTTCATCAATTTTTTATCATATCTATCTACACAGGTTAAAAGTATTTTTTTCTTATCTTTACTAACAGCTTCAAAAGGACATCGCTCCATTGGAATAACCTTATAGCCAACATTCTCAAGTATTGAAAATATCTCTCTCTGAAAATCTCTAAAACTGGGTGTTTCAGCATGCGATCTTATCTTAAACTCTCTAGACTCATATGGCCTATATTTTAGGATATCAATGGGAACCGTGACATTGTCACCTAGAGCTTTTTCTATCCTAAGAGCTACCTCTGCAGTAGTATTCATTCCCTCTTCATACATCTGAACTGTTCTTCTTGAAACCTTAATAGATCTAGCAAAAGAGCCAAGGGAGTAATCATGCTGTTTACGTAGTTTTACTAGTTTCTCATGATCAAGGTTTACATAAAAACCACCTGGCGCAGCATAAATCTCAAGAGGAATGCCCTCAAGTAAATGGTTTTTTAATGTTTCTATAGTAATTGCTTTAACTCCAAATCTGTCATAGACAACGTCATTTTCAAGGATTTTTTTACCAGTTTTTTCACCTATGAGAATTGGACATCCTGATAAAAGGGATGAAAGGGTTCTAAGTTCTTTAGCCACATTTTCAGATATTGAATCAATGTTCGTTAAAACTTTAATTATAAGAAGTGAGTTATCTCTTCTCGCGATTAAATCGAAACCTATTGGCCGTACAGAGCATAGTTCGGAGACGTAGAAACCTGCATTGCTTAAGGTTTCTCTGATTTCCCCCAGTAAAGCTTCACGATTCATTTGCGAATACAGCTTAAGGAAGATTTAATATTTAATAATATCGGGAGTGAGAATATCTGGATAGGAGTAGATGACACAGATTCCAAACATGGTGGATGTACAACCTATGTAGCTCTAGCTATAATCGAACAACTCAAAAAAGAGAATTGTGATATGATCGGATATCCACGGCTTGTAAGATTAAACCCAAATATCCCCTGGAAAACTAGAGGAAATGGAGCAGTTTCTATACAATTTAAAAACGGTAAAAGGAAAAAAATCAGATCTATCCTAGAGAATATCTTGAATAAATATGCAAGAGTTGATGATAAGGATACTAACCCAGGTTTCGTAATAATAGATGAACAACCATGTTTTAGCCTGTACGAAAAAACAGTAAGAGAAATTGTTTCATTGAAAGAAACCAAACAAATATTAGATTCTATAGGGGCAGAATACAAGGGATATAAAAACGGCAGGGGCATTATTGGCGCCGCTGCATCTGTAGCATGGTCTCCAAATCATGATAGAACCTATGAGTTAATCTCCTACCGAGAAGAAAAAAAATGGGGTACAAATAGACAAGTAGATTACCAATCTGTAATCAAAATGGATGAAACCTATGGCTCAACATTTGATAACTACGACTATGAAAATAATCATAACAGGTTAGTTCCAAACTCATCTTGTCCTGTTCTCTATGGGATTAGAGGAGAAAACATAGAGGATTTAATTAAAGCTTCATCTATAGTCAAATCTGAGAAAATTGATCATAAGCTAATTTTTGAGACTAACCAAGGAACAGATGATCATCTTCAGAGGAAAAACATCATCGACATCGAGCCTTTTCAATCTGCTATAGTTGAAGGAAGCATATGTAAAGAACCTTATACCCTTAAAGGAGGGCATGTTATTTTCACTATCAGGGATTCAAAGGGAAAGATTGATTGCGCTGCTTATGAGCCTACTAAAGAATTTAGAAATATTATAAGAAAGCTATGTGCAGGTGATTTCGTTGAGGTCTATGGAGGTGTTAGAGAGAAGCCATTAACTGTTAATATTGAAAAGATTAATGTGAAATCTCTTGTTAAAAAGGTGGAAAAAGTGGAGAATCCTGTTTGTCCAAAGTGTGGTAAACACATGAAATCAAAGGGGAAAAATCAGGGTTTTAAATGTAAAAAATGTGGAACTAAAAGTGATAAACCTGTTTTAGAGGAAAAAAAACGTAACCTGGAAATAGGTTTTTATGAGGTACCTGTTTGTGCTCGTAGACATCTTAGTAAACCTTTGAAACGAATGGACCATAAGCCTTTTTAACAGTTTTTTGCTTCTTGGTTTCAAAAATTTGATTTATGCGGGTGTGGTGTAGCCTGGTATCACTTAAGCTTGCCAAGCTTATAACCCGGGTTCAAATCCCGGCGCCCGCATATCTTGTTTTGATTCGTAACCTTATAATACCATTTGCAAATAAGGGATTTTAACTATGTTAAAACTTGATCTACATATTCATTCACAATATTCAGAGGATGGAGCAGGGGCTCCAAAAGAGATTATTAAAATAGTAAAAAAGAAAGGACTTAACGGTTTGGCTATAACAGATCATAACACAGTTGAGGGGGGGATTAAAGCATTAAAAGTTGCTCCTAAAAATTTCATTGTAATACCTGGTGTAGAGATATCAACCGCTGATGGTCATATAATAGCATTAAATGTTAAAGAAAACATACCTCGAGGTCTAGCTGTTGTAGAAACTGTTGAAAAAATAATTGATATAGGTGGTACTCCTATTGTTCCACATCTTTTTAGAACAATGTCCGGAATTAAAATGGAAAATCTTAAAAAGATTCATAAGGAACTTTCTGCAATAGAAGTATTTAATGGATGTAGTGTACCTCAATCTAATTTAAAAACAGCAAAAATTGCAAAAGAATTCAAACTTGGAGGAACAGGCGGTAGTGATTCACATGATCCAAGATTCGTAGGAAACGCATATACTACAGTAGATACAACAAATTTTACAATAGATAATGTAATAAGAGAAATTGAAAAAAAGAAAACATGGGGTGAAGGAACTGTTATGCCACTAGAATATAGACGTGATAGAATGGTTAAATCCATTAAACAGTTCTTTCAAAGAGGTTTTAAGAGAATTTAGAGTCGTACTCACCATCATCTATTGCTTTTTGAATCTCTTGTGGTTTTTTACCTTCAACAGTTACACCAATTGAAACACATGTACCTATGATCTCTTTGGTTTTTTCCTTTAGTTCTTTACCAAGTAAATTATCATGTTTCATTTTTGCAACCTTGATAGCTTGATCAACAGTTAGATTACCTATTTTATGAGTCCCTGCTGAACCAGAGCCTTTCTCAGCTCCTAGTTCTTTAAAAATTAATGAAGATGCTGGTGGTGTACCAATTTCTATTTCAAAGTTTTTAGTTTTAGGATCAACAATAACTTTAACAGGTACTTTCATACCCTCAAATTGTTTAGTTTTATCATTAATCGTGTTTATTATCTGCATAATATTTACACCTAGTGGCCCTAGTGCTGGGCCAAGTGGTGGACCTGCAGATGCTTTTCCACCTTCTACTAATGCTTTTATTGTATCTGCCATACTACTTTACTCCCTTGATTCTTCTTTCTTTTCTTCTTCCTCTTTTCTTTTAACTACTCTGACTTGTTCCCCTCGAACAGTAATCGGTATGGGTACAACAGATTCAAAGAGTTCAACAGTGATTTCTTCTTTTGTATCATCAATATGAGTGACCTTCGCTGTTTCGCCTCTAAACGGGCCAGCAATCATTTCAACAATATCTCCCTCCGCAATTTTAGCAACCGCAGAAGCTGGTACAAGGAAATGCTCTATCTGCTCAATAGGTATATCTCCCTCCAGCATATTCCTAGCATAAGACACAGTTTTTATCATATCACGAATGCGTTCCTTGTCATAACTCTCGATAAAGATATACCCACGAAGCTCAGGTGTTACCAGTATAGATGGGATTTTAATTTTTGATTTTTTAGCTCTACTATTAATAAGATCAGCAGTGTTTTGTTCTTTACCAACCTGAGTTTTTATTGAAAATATTTTTGTATGTTCTTCATCAGTTTCTTCAAAATCAGCAGTTTCCATGATACTACCCCTTGTTAGATCCACCCAAGTAATTCTGCTATCCAAGGTGCAACTTGTTTAGCTATTAAAAATACGAGAAAACCGAGTCCACCAATGAGTAGAATACCTGCAAATGTTATCTTAGAAGTTTTTACATATTCATCATTAGTTGGCTTACGAGCCATCTTAAGGACTCTACCATATTTCCCTTTACCAATTCTTTTTTGACGTACTTCTATTCTGTGTTGTAAATCCCAGGCTTTTTCAAATAGGTTTTTGTCACTTTGTTCAGTTTTATCTTTTTTGAATAATTTCACTTTATAAGCACCTCTAAATAGGCATTTGGTCAAATAAATAGTTATATATAAAGAATTTGGCTGTTTTTAAAGTAAAAATAGGGATTTTTTGTTCTATGCTACAAAATCAATCCCATATTCTTTGTTTTCAAATGATTTCTGAGAAGGACCAAGAATCTGCTTTGATTTAACACCAGTGATAACTAACATAGCTCGTATGTTTCTCTTTAACGCAGGATCCACTGTAGTACCCCAGATTATTCGTGCATTTGGATCCACACGTGAATAAATCTCCTCAACGACACGTTCTGCTTCAGATATTGTCATATCCTCGCCACCAGTGACATTAACTAGAGCCCCAGTAGCCTCAGAGATATCGACCTCAAGTAGTGGTGAGTTAAGCGCCTCTACAACTGCGTTAACAGCCTTATTTTCACCTTCAGCTTCTCCAAGACCTATCATAGCTACGCCACCGCGTTTCATAACAGTTTTAAGATCTGCGAAATCAAGGTTAACAAGACCTGGCATCGTAATCATCTCAGTAATACCCTTAATAGATCTCATAAGAACTTCATCGGCGACTTTAAAAGCAGCATTCAACGCGAGATTAGGAACAATCTCAAGGAGTTTATCATTAGGAATAACAATAACTGTATCACAAACATCACGTAAACGTTTCAAACCTTGTTCAGCGTTCTCCATACGAATGAGGCCCTCAACGCTAAATGGAAGAGTGACAACACCGATAGTGAGAGCACCGGCTTCCTTAGCAATCTGAGCAACAACAGGGGCAGAACCAGTACCGGTACCGCCACCAAGACCACAGGTTACAAAAACCATATCGGCACGACCAAGAGAATTACGAATATCCTGCTCGCTCTCCTTAGCAGCCTCCTCACCAATTTGAGGAAGAGAACCAGCACCAAGACCATGAGTCAAATGTCTACCAATCAATACCTTATTTGGAGCCTGAGCCAACAACAAATGCTGAGCATCAGTATTAACTGCTACAAGCTCTGCACCAGATATATTAGCAGCTAAACAGCGAGAGATAGTATTAGTACCGGCACCACCACAACCAATAACCTTGATAGTAGTAGTTAAACCAGAGAGTACTTCCTCAAGCTCACGATCAGTAACGCTACGAGTCAGAGAATTATCAAGAGCATCATTTTTAACAGGAGTTTTCTTAGAATTATTCAAAATTTTAGCATTCTTTTTAGATTTCTTATTCTTTTTCTCATTAGCAACTACATCCTCAACAATTTTCCTCATCTAAATCACCATACCCTCACAACAATAAAACCCCACGTTATTGTGATTATATTATATATTTCGCAATATTGTAAAGGAATATTAATTATTAAATATTTCCTAAAAAATCTCTAAAGAGTAATCAATATTTTTGGCACTATGAGTTAGATAACCAAGCGAAATACGATCAGCAAAACTGGCATATTCAACTATGTTGTCAGGCGTAATACCGCCAGATATTTCAATTAATATGGAATCATCAATTTCCCGAATCTTTTTAGCAGCAATTTTGGCATCTTCAGAGGGAAAATTATCTAACATTATAACATCTACTTTCATTTTTGCTACTAAAATAGCATCTTTAAGATTTTCTACTTCCACTTCTATAATTTTGTTTTTTACTTTCTTTTTTACTAATTCAATAGCTTTTTCAATTGAACCAACGGCTTTGATATGATTATCCTTGATAATCACTGCATCGTAGAGACCTATTCGATGTGGCTCTCCGCCTCCTATAAAAACGGCTTTTTTTTCATATTTACGAAAGCCAGGTGTTGTTTTTCTAGTGGCAGCAATTTTTATCTTTGGGTTAAGAGGTTTACATTTATTTACAAGTTTTTTTGTCTCAGTAGCAATACCGCTCATTCTACCGATTATATTTAGAACTAATCGCTCAGTTTTTAATATTGAAAGAATTGGACCTTTTACATCTGCGACAACAGTGTTTTTAGAAACAGAATCTCCATCAACAAAATTAGATTTTAATTCAACTTTAGTCTTTTTGAATATCTCTTTGGTTTCTTCTAAACCAGCTACGATGCATTTCTCTTTAGCGATTATTCTACCTTCAGCTACTTCGTCTTTAAATAATGCGTCTGATGTAATATCCCCTTCTCCACCTAGATCTTCTTTTAGAAACCTATCGATATCATCCATGACAATATTTTTTATATCTCAACGTTGTTTTAAGGTTTTGGTATCTTTATGAATCTAGGTGTTATTGGCTGTGGAGCAATAGGTAACGATGTTACAAAAGCAGCAGATGAAATGTATGAAATTGAAAGGATATATGTCTTCGATATCAAAAAAGAAGCTGAGAAAAAACTTTGTAAAAAAGTTAAAAAAGCGAAGGTTAAACCTGTTAAAGATTTTTTGAAGGAAGTAGATGTTGTATTTGAAGCTGCATCACAGCAGGCTGTAAAAGAGTATGCGGAAGATATACTATTAGCAGAGAAGGATTTAGTTATAATGAGTGTTGGTGCATTATTTGATGATAAATTTAGGAAAAAACTTGAAAAAATTGCCAGAGAAAAAAATTGTAAAATATACATTCCTTCTGGGGCTGTATGTGGTATAGATGGTATATTATCTGCTAGTGTAGAGTCTATAGATGAAGTAACCCTGGTGACTACTAAGCCATCCGAGTCACTTGGTAAAAATTATATTAAAAGGGAAATTATTTTTAAAGGGAGCGCTAGGGATGCGGTTAAAAAATTCCCGATGAACATTAATGTAGCGGCGAGTTTATCTCTTGCAGGCATAGGTTTTGATGAAACAAAGGTAGAAATAGTTGCTGATCCTGTGGTTACGAGGATTAGTCATAAGATACTTGCTCATGGTAAATTTGGTAGGCTTCGTGCAGAGGTAGAGAACATGCCTAATCCTAATAACGCTAAATCTAGTTATATGGCATCTCTTTCTGCTATTGCTACTCTTAAAAGAATTGTAAATCCAATACAAATAGGTGCTTAATAAACATTTAACATTAATTATGTAAAGGTGTAAAGATAAAACTAGGTTTTATATAACATAATTTGAAGGAATCAGCTATGAAATTTGAAATCAAAGATAGGGATGCCGCTGGGAGAATCTGTAAATTTACTACAAAACATGGAACTGTAACTACACCAAACCTACTACCAGTTATTAACCCAAACAAAATGCTCATCACCCCTAAAGAAATGAAGAAACTCTTTGGAACAGAAATGATAATCACCAATTCATATATCATAAAAAAAGACAAAAAACTAAAAGAAGAAGCAATTAAAAAAGGTGTACATAAAATCGTAGATTTTGATGGCCCAATAATGACTGATTCAGGGACATTTCAGTCATATGTATATGGAGATATAAAACTTGATCCTCTAGAAATTGTAGAATTTCAAAAAAACATTGGAAGCGATGTTGGGACTATATTAGATGTTTTTGGAAAACCTGATCAAACAAGAAAAGAGGCAGAAAAAGGCACAAAAGAAACATTAAAACGAGCTAAAAACAGCGTAGAAATAAAAGGTGAGATGGCTCTTGCTTGTACTGTTCAAGGATCCATCTATCCAGATCTTAGAGAGAGCTGTGCAAAAAATCTTAGTAAAATCGATTCTGATTTCTTCCCCATCGGAGGAGTTGTACCCTTAATGGAAAACCAGAGATACACTGACCTACTAAAAATTATTATTTCCTCAAAAAAAGGCTTGAATCCTTCAAAACCTGTTCATTTATTTGGAGCAGGACATCCACTTATATTTCCACTTGCCGTTGCTTTAGGTTGTGATTTTTTTGATTCATCTGCATATGTAAAATATGCTAATGATGGAAGAATGATTTTCGCAGAAGGTACAGAAAAACTCGAAGAATTAGATGAAATACCTTGTAATTGCCCAGTTTGTTCAAAACATACAGCATCAGAGCTTAAAAAACTAGATAAAAAAAATAGGATTTTACAAATTGCTAAGCATAATCTATACATAAGTTTCACTGAGATAAAAAAAATACGTAAAGCAATCAAACAAGGAAGCTTATGGGAACTAGTGGAAAGAAGAGCAAATGAGAATCCTTATCTTCTTGAAGCTTTGATAGAGCTTAGAAAAACTAGTAACAAAGAATGGCTTGAGAGATTAGAACCTACAAGCAAAGATAGAGCGATGTTTTACACGGGAAACCACACGATCCATAGACCAATAATTACTCGTTGCCATAACAGGCTACTTACCAGATATCGGGCTTCTTTCAGAGACATGATTGTCTTCCCGGAGGGTAAAAAACCTTACTCAAGTTATTATGAAGAACAAATTCAACAGATATCGAAGAAAAGGAATGACTTAGATATATTAGTTGACTCTAATCTTGGACCTGTACCAATTGAACTTGATGAGATGTATCCTTTCGCTCAATCTGTTTTTCCAGATATTACTGATATGGAAACAGAATGTGAAGTTACAAAAATATTTGAAGAATTCACAAAAAATAGGAACGTAATCTGTTGGAAAGGGAAGAAAACATTGGATGAATTGAAATTTCTAAAAAAGAAAAATGTTAATAGAGACATAATGAGAATATCTGCTGTTGCAGATATGCAATTTGGGAAAAATGTTTCTAAGAAATTATTTGACGGGGAAATCAAGATTATAAAATCAAAGAAAACAGGTAAAATAAGGAATATTTACTGTAACGATGAACATATTCTTTCTATGCGTGCTAATGATGGATTATTCACATTAAAGACTAAGGGTGCAACACGTTTACATGATTTTTTCAAATTTCCAAGACTTAGAATAATAGTAGAAAAAGATGCAGTTCCATTTATTAAGAAAGGTAAAAGTGTTTTTTCTAAATTTGTGAAAGATTGTGACCCGGATCTTAGACCATTTGATGAATGTCTAATTGTTAACGAAAAAGATGACCTATTAGCAACTGGAAGATGCCTGTTAAACAGAGAGGAAATGTTATCCTTTTCATATGGAGTTGCAGCGAAAACGAGAGAAGAATGCTAGTAATTAAAATGCTATATTTTGAATTATTTGGATAAAAAATCGTCAAAAGACGTGAGTTAAATGCACAATTTTAAAAATAAGTATCTGTTTTCTGTAAGTCCTATAAGAGGAGGTTAAATTATGTCTAATGGAAAAAAATCTACAGTTTCAGGTTTTTATAAACTACCTGTTGAAAAAAGAGTTGAATTCGTGAAGGATTTTTCAGGTTTAAACGAAGAAGAAAGTAAGTTGTTTTCATCATCTCTAGATATGGGGATTGCAGATAGAATGATTGAAAATGTTCTTGGAACTTTTGAAATACCACTCGGTGTTGCTGTAAACTTTCTAATTAATGGCAAAGATTATCTCGTTCCCATGGCAATAGAGGAATCAAGCGTTGTAGCAGCAGCGAGTAACGCAGCTAAAATAGCTAGATTAAAGGGTGGTTTCAAAACTGAAATTTCTGATCCCCTTATGATAGGGCAAATGCAGCTTTTACATGTAAAAGATGTTGCAACAGCTGCTAAAAAAATAATTGATCATAAAAAACAACTTTTAGAGCTTGCCAATCAACAGGATAAAATACTAGTAGAATTAGGTGGTGGAGCAAAAGATCTGGAGGTAAGAATACTTGATAGCCCACTTGGGAAAATGATAGTAAACCACATAATAGTAGATGTTAGGGATGCTATGGGGGCAAACGCGGTTAATACAATGTGTGAAGCACTTGCTCCAATGCTAGAAGAATTAACAGGTGGAAAAATACGTTTAAAAATACTTTCCAATCTCGCAGATAAAAGACTTGTAAGAGCAAAAGCTGTTTTTGATAAGGAAAAGTTGGGCGGCGAAAAAGTAGTTGACGCCTTTATAGAGTCATATACACTTGCATCAATTGATCCATACCGCGCAGCAACACATAACAAAGGAATAATGAATGGAATTGACGCGTTAATTATTGCAACAGGTAATGATTTCCGAGCTATAGAAGCAGGAGCACATGCATACGCTGCAAAAGATGGGCAATATACCTCTTTATCAAAATATTATAAAGACAAAGATGGAAACTTAGTAGGGGAACTAGAGCTACCAGTTGCAGTTGGCATAATCGGTGGTGCTGCTAATATTCATCCAAAAGCAAGGCTCTGCAGAAAAATATTAGGAGTCGATACTGCAGGAGAACTAGCCCAGGTAGTAGCAAGCCTTGGCCTAGCTCAGAATTTTGCAGCAGTATTCGCACTTTCTACAGTTGGTATCCAAAAGGGACATATGAATCTTCACGCTAAAAACATAGCAGTTATGGCCGGTGCTAAAGGAGATGAAATAGACAAAGTAGCAGATCAACTTGTTAAAGAAGCAAAAGTTAAACTAGACAGAGCAAAAGAGATACTACAAGATATTAGATAATTCTTTCAGATATATCATCTGGTTCTCGTTCACAGTAATAACATTTAATCCTAGGTGGATCACCATTTATAACTCTGAATCTACTTTTAACAGGTTCATTAGCATTAGAAACACATGTAGGATTAGAACAAGTAACTATACCAGTTATCTCATTTGGAAGTTTAACCCTATGTTTCTCAGCGACCTCATAATTCCTGATTATGTTAATTGTAGCTTTAGGAGCAATAAGAGCTATTTTGTCAACTTCATGAGGATCAAGCTCACGGTTTTCCACTTTTACAATATCTTTCTTACCTAGATGACTCTTAACATTTATTGCAACGCTAATTACTGAGGAATTACCGCGGGGAATACGTAGTATACGTAAAACTTTAACAGCATTACCGGGAGTAATATGATCAATAACAGTTCCATCTTTAATCTGTGGAATTTTAAGTTCTTTTTTCATAATTCCCCTCCAAGAACTAATGAAAGTAATGCCATTCGAACAGGGACGCCATTAAATGCCTGCTTAAAATAGACTGCATGTGGGGTTTTATCAACTTCAGGGTTTATCTCGGAGACACGTGGTAAAGGATGCATAACAATCAAGTTTTCTTTACCACTCTTTAAAAGATCATTATCCACTCTATAAGTACCAACAACCCGGTTATATTCCTCTGCATCTGGAAAACGCTCCCTCTGAATACGGGTCACATACAAAACATCTGCATCCCTTATAGCTTTCTCCAGATTAGAAGTCTGAGTTGGTTCAACACCAAGTTCTTTACATTCATCAATGACTTCTTTCGGCATTTTAAGACTAGCCGGGGAGACAAAAACAAGATCTACATTATACAAAGAAAGAGCATAAGCAAGCGAATGAACGGTACGACCATACTTAAGATCACCAAGTAGAACCACTTTATTTTTCTCTATCCTTTTCTTCTCAGATAGAATTGTGAATAAATCCAGAAGACATTGAGTAGGGTGCCTACCAGCACCATCACCCGCATTCAAAACAGGTACTTCAGCAAACTCTGCAGCAAGTCTAGCTGCACCCTCATGAGGATGCCTTATAACTATAGCATCACTATATGAATCAGCCATACGTATAGTATCAGCAAGACTTTCGCCTTTTTTCTGGGAAGTACCACTTGGATCTGAAAAACCTACTACTTTGCCACCAAGGCGATTCATAGAGCTTTCAAAACTTAATCTAGTACGAGTACTTGGTTCAAAAAATAAAGATGATAAAACCTTACCATTTAAGATGTTTTTAAATTTTATTCCCTTCGCATAAGGAATCATTTTTTTACTATAGTTAAGTAAATAGTTTATCTCTTTCTTAGAAAAATCCTTTATCGAAATTATGTCTTTTCCTTTAAATTCCATTCGAATCAAAAAAAAGGAGATATATGACCAGCTTAATAAACTTTTTATTAAAAATGCAAGGAATAGGATAATATATTAATATAATAAAGTTCTTATAGTATTTAGGCAATAATTGTTAAGTAAGATATAAATACAAATGTAAAAAGATTAGAATATTGTACAATAGCAAACAAAATGGGGAACACTTAATGGAGAAAAATAAAAAATCCAAAAAAAATAATTTTGAAGAACTTCACAACGTTTTGGATGACAACTCCAACGAGAATTCTGATGCTAATAACAAAAGATATCTAAAATCTTTAAATAAGAGAATAAAATCAACAGAAGAAAAAAACATTATCAAAAGAAACATATACAAAGAAAGAAATGAAGAGAGCATTGATCCTTTAAAACCACGTGTTACAATACATAGAAGAAAAATTAAAACAGAATTTCAGAAACCTGAACAAGTGGAAATCAAAGAAGAAGTAATTAAAAAAGAGGAACAAGTTGAATTACCAACACCTGTAGAAGAAAAAGTTGAGATTTCTGAACCTGAGTTTATAGAAGTTAAACCTAAAGAAATTCCAAAAAAAGAGGGAGAAACTGAGATTATAGAATACAAAAAAACAGAGATAACTGAAGAGAAAGATCTAAAAGAGACAGAGCTACCTGAATGGGAACCTGTTATTATAGAAAAAGAAACCACTGATACAAAAAAGGAAGAAATTAAAACAGATGTAAAAGAGGAAACCGATGAAACAGTATTCATACCAGTTAAACAAATAGATGAGGAAGAGAAAAAAGAAGATATTGACAAATCTGAAAAAATTAATGTTTTTAAAGATATAAAAAGCATAGACAAGGAAACAGCAATTTTACTATACGATAATGGTTTTACTTCCATAGATGATTTAACAAACGCTTCTGTGAAAGATTTAATGAGTATTAAAGGCATTAAAAAGAAACAAGCTAAAGATATCAAAAAAGAAATAGAAGAAAAAAATGAATGGCAACCATTGGAAGAAAATGAAGAGGAAGCTCTTGAATGGGCACCTTTAGAAGAAGAAATAACTCAGGAAATAGAGGAAGAGGTAAAGCTGGATACTTTTAGAAAAACTAAAGTTGATGCTTTTAAAAGTGTAAAATCCATTGATGATAAAACAGCTATTTTACTATATGATAATGGTGTTACATCTGTTAATGCTCTAAAAGTAACACCTTTGAAAGAGCTAAATCAGATTAAAGGTTTAAGTAAGAAATTAGCTAAAAAAATCAAAAATGAAGTTGAGGTTAAACTAGTTGAACCAACACAGTTACCTCCTAAGGCTCGTAAAAAAAAGTTCAGTGAAGACATTATTGCAGATGAAGAAGTGGAGGAAGAAGAGATTAAAAGTGTTGAAGAAAAAATTTCAAAATTTGAACATAATGGAGAAGTCGCTATTGATATTTTCAGAGGTATAAATAGTATTGATGAGAAGGTCGCTGAAATACTATATGAAAACGGTGTTACTTCCATTGAAATTTTAGTAGAGAGACCTATGGGGGAATTAACAAAAATAAAAGGTATAAGAAGGAAACTTGCTAAAAAAATCAAAAAAGATGCAAAAATGTTCTTAGATAAAAATGTTGCTTCTGATGAACAGATGAAGATTGAAATTTCAAATAATGAATCAGCTGAGTGGGAAACCATAGATTCAGAGACCATAGATAAATCAAAAATTAAGGCATACAAACATGGTGATTATACTCTTTATGAGAAAAAAATAAAGACTAAAGATGGCAAAAAACGTACAATTCATTTCTTTAGCAAAGGAAAACCAGATGATGGAGTAGCTATCAAAATGCCTAAGGGCTATGAAGTAAAAGAGAATAAAAAAACTGGTGTGCCTTATCTTAAAAAACTTAAAAAGAAAAAATAGAGATTTTTTTGTTTATCAAGTTTTATAAATCATTTTTTCTATTAGGCTTAATTGTGTAATATTTATGAGTTGGAATGGCCCGTTGAATAAAATTGATGAATTTAGATATGAAATTCCTAGTAGTTATAAGGGTGAGAATAATAATTTAGAGATGCGGACTTCTGCTGTTATTTATACAAATGAAGATATGCTTACTTCTATTAAAGCAGATAATGCGCTCGAACAAGCTGCAAATACAACTATGCTGCCAGGCATAGTGGGTAAAGCGCTTGCTATGCCTGATATTCATTGGGGGTATGGTTTTCCTATTGGTGGTGTTGCTGCTACTGATGCTGAAGAGGGTGTTATTTCTCCGGGGGGAGTAGGTTTTGATATTAACTGTGGTGTTAGATTACTTAGAACTAATTTACATGTTGATGATCTTGATAGTTCTAAGATACGCGATCTTGTTGATGAGATGTTTAAAAATGTTCCATCAGGTCTAGGTTCAAAGGCTAAGGTTAGGGTAAGCAAAAAAGAATTAGAAGAGGTCTTAAAGATAGGTGCTAGATGGGCTGTAGAGAACGGTTATGGATGGGGAGAGGATACTGATTTTTTAGAGGAAAATGGCTGCCTTGACTATGCAGATATTTCTAAGGTTT
>Ga0272441_10003572_pt1 | contig 29413 bp, 12 predicted proteins | sample SSMProp6N_FD_193582 | JGI IMG/M metagenome (GOLD analysis project Ga0272441, IMG submission 193582) | Marine sediment archaeal communities from Little Sippewissett salt marsh, Falmouth, MA, United States - SSM-Prop-6N | ecosystem: Environmental > Aquatic > Marine > Wetlands > Sediment ... | reverse complement strand
TTCTGGGACCGTCTGATGTTCTGGGACCGTCTGATTTTCTCGGACTGGCCGCTTTCTCGTCCGGACTTTTTTGAGTCTCTGGTTCGCTCTTTGATTTGGAGTCGTCGACTGCAATTTTCTGTTCTTTTAAAACACCGGGGTTGGCTGCCTGCAAATCGAGGATTTGATAAACGAGGTCAAGTTTTTTAAGGCTCCGGTATTTAGGGACATTTAAATTTTTTGCAATGTCCTGAAGCTCAGGGAGCTTCTTGGCCTTTAATTCGGAAATCTCAAACATGTATACTAGAAAAAATATGTGGTTATGGATAGAATCCTTTGATCAATAATCTGGAAGAAATGTTATATGAATATAGCTTGGGAATGACTTCCCTGAGCAGGGAAGGGATATAACTAATAACGCAGCGAATATACGAATATTTTTCTATATCAATTTTTATTCTATGTAAATATGGATGTAAGACCCTCTTTTTCAAAATCGTGTAGTTCTGTCCGGGGAATTCCCTGACGATTCCCGGGTGAATGACGTGCATAAAATCTTAAATTCACCTATTTTTGCCTTGCATAACAAGGAACAAATGATTCAGCGGATACAAACGGTTTACCTTGCGGTGGTTATCCTGCTTACGGCAGTGCTTCCGTTTTGGTTGAATCTATGGACAGACGCCGCAGGGGAAGAGGTGTATGCGAGACAGGAGCTCCTGATCTCAATCGCCTTTTACTCTTCTGCAGCCCTTGCTCTGTTTGCCCTCCTTGGATTTAAAAATCGAAAAAACCAATTCGTGTTGAATCGCTTCAACATGTTATTGAACCTTTTTTTACTAGGATTTTTCGTGTATCGGGCCCTAAATCTATCCGGAGAGACCTCGGTCTCTGAGAAGGGTATTGGGATGCTGATTCCTATAGTTTCTATCGTTTTTTTAGTGATGGCCAATAAGGCTATCAAGAAGGATGAAGATCTCGTAAAATCTGTGGACCGCTTGCGATAAGCCTTTTATCTTAGTAGTATTAGTGCGAAGAAACCCCTGCCGTTTGGCGGGGGTTTTGCATTGGGGGTTAGGGTTCAAGGTTCAAAGTTCAGGGTTCAAGGTTCAAAAAAGGAGTTTGCAGTAGGAAGTGACAGTTGGCAGGAGAGTTTGCAGTGGGCAGTGGAGGTCGGTAGAAAGTATGTGTGCGTACTGCAACTGTGGCGGTGGCATCCTGACCTCCTTCCAGGGCTCTGAAAGAGAACACTTTGCCAGTATATTTAATATACATGATAATTTGTTGGAAGGCCATAAAGATTGTACTTTACTGGGAAGAACCACCACCAATTAAAAAACTTTTCAAATGCGCCGGTTACTATTTGCAGTACTATATCTGACTACAGGGCTGCTATGTGCCCAGGATCTGAAACTCAATGTGGAGCATTATGAGCTTTCCAATGGTTTTCAGGTTTATTTAAACGAAGATAAAAATGCCAGTAATGTTTACGGAGCTGTATGGGTGAATGCAGGAGGGAAAAATGACCCCGCCGATGCCACGGGGATTGCACATTATCTGGAGCATATGTTGTTTAAGGGGACTCAAGACCTGGGCACACAAAACTATACTCTTGAAAAACCGCATTTGGATTCCATCCGGCTGCTCTATGACCAGCTGGCTCTTGAAAAGGATAAGGAGGCGAAACTCAGCATCCAGAAATTGATCAATGCTCAGGAGTTAAAGGCTTCTGAATACGCGATTCCGAATGAGTTTGACAGGCTCATAAAGGGCATTGGAAGTAGCGGGGTCAATGCCAGTACGAGTAATGATTACACTAATTATTACAATTATTTTCCATCCAATCAACTGGCCAAATGGCTCGACATCTATGCCCATCGGTTTCAAGATCCGGTGTTCCGCCTGTTTCAAAGTGAACTCGAGGCTGTGTATGAAGAAAAGAACCGGGCAGGAGATGATCTCGAGAATCGTGTCTTCACCAAATTCAACGAATACATTTACGGAGATCAGCCCTACAGTACCCAAACAGTTCTGGGTAGCGTCGAACACCTGAAGAATCCTTCCCTTACAAAAATGTACCAGTACTTTAAGGACTATTACGTAGCTAATAATATGGCGTTAGTACTAAGTGGTAATTTTAATGCAGAAGAAGTTAAGCCCCTGATTGAGGCATCTTTTGGAAGCTTAAAGAGTGGAGAGGTGCCGGAATTTCCCGAATATGAGAAGAATTCATTTGAGGGCAGGGTAGTGGAAAAGGTGCGGATTACACCAATAAAAGCTGGTTTTATGGGCTACAAACTCGTCCCATATTCTCATCCGGACCGCCCGGCCCTGGAACTCATCGGCCAAATGATATCTAATGGCAATCAGACCGGTTTCATCGACAAATTAAACCTCGAAAATGAAGTGCTCTATGCCGGGGGATTTCAGGAGTTTATGGAAGAGGATGGTTCTGCGTTTATTTTCTTTGTGCCTAAAATATTTGGTAAAAGCCTAAATACCTTTGAAGACAGGATCCGTGAGTCCTTTAGGGGAATCGCGGCAGGTAGTTTCAGCGATGAATACTTTGAATCTATAAAGTATGGGTTATATCGGAATTTTAGCCTTTCCCTGGAAGATCTTGCAAGCAGGGGGAGGTATTTGGGCCTGAGTTTTATTTACGACCTCGACCCGGAGGAACTGCTCGCCTATTCCGAGAAAATCCGGGCCGTTTCAAAAGAAGAGCTACAAAGGGCTGCGGCGAAATACTATGGAGAGGATTATTTCATCATGCAAAGCCGAACCGGATTTCCGAAAAAGGTAAAACTCCAGAAACCACCGTATAAACCTATTTCGGAACGCACGGAGGAATCATCAGTGTATGCAACAGCTTTTAAAGAAATTTCAGAAACCCCGCCCGATCCAAATTTCATTGACCTCGACAAGGATTTGAGTATTAACGACGGTTATCTTTATTATACCCGAAATCCTTTAAATGATATCTTCTCCCTACACCTCAGTATAGCGGGTGGGGTAGGTAAAAACCCGAATTATTCCCTATTGGCTGAAGCCTTGAACAGTGCGGGGACCACAACATATTCTGCCCCTGAGCTTAAGAATAAATTCGCAAGCCTGGGCGCCACCTATGGATTTAGTGCGGATTACAATTCTTTTGACATTTCCCTGACGGGTCTGGACAGCAATTTTAATGGGACCCTGGATTTACTGGAAGAACTGCTAACGAATTTCAACCCTACAGAGCAGACTGTAAAATACCTTTATAACCAACGAACAACAGAGAATAAGCTCAATAAAAATAACCCTTCGACCGGGGGGAGAATACTCTACAATTACGGCCTTTTTGGGAACGAATCTCAATTTAAAACCCGGTTGCCCATAAAAAAACTCAAGAATCTAAATCCGGATATTTTGCAGCTTACCCTCAATGAACTTTTGGCCAATGGGTTCAGTTCCCTGCATTATGTCGGTCAGAAAGAGGAAAAGGAATTGGTCGATGAAGTATTAGGAATTCCATTATTTCGAAAAAACACAGTCGATCGGTATACGTTTTCCGAAGCACAGAATCTGTCGGAAACTACCTTTTATTTGGTTGACGATAAAAAGGCCATTCAGAGCTATGTGTATTATGTGGTGAACGGGGAACCCCTGAATTACGAAGATGATTATAAAAAGGAGGCTTTTAATTCTTATTATACAAACGGTCTTTCGGGCCTGCTTTTTCAGGAAGTACGCGAGTTTCGCTCTCTGGCCTATGCCACAGGGGGGAACTATATAGATCCAATATACGAGCCCGGGAAAAAGGGGCGACTGGTATTGTTTACGGGATCCCAGGCCGACAAAACCGTAGAAGCGGTTAATGTGGTGTACGGACTTCTTACGAATATGCCTACATATGAAACCCGGCTGGAGGCCATCCGGGAAGGGCTGGTGCTGACTTCGAGTTCGGGCAAACCCCCGTTCCGGGATATTTCACGCACTGCGGAGACTTTCATGAAAACGGGGTATACCGCAGACCCTAATGAACTAAATTTTACCCAGTATCCCACCCTTGAGTTTGGGGATATTGTGTCATTTTATGAAAACAACATCAAGGGAAAGCCGGCCATCATTACTATTTACGGGGATACTTCTCAATTCGATGTGGACCAGCTCAAAACCTTAGGGAAGGTTGTTGAATTGAAAATGGAGGATATTTTAGTGGAATAGTGGAAAGGACCTGCTTGCTGCTACTGGTAACTGCTTACTTTGAAAAGGGTTCAGGGAACAAGTTTTCAGTCGCCTATTCCAGGACCTCGTAGATCGTTATAGGATTCGCCTTGTTTTTTAAAGTGACTTCACCCAATTCGCGGCATTTGAAGGATTCCCGAAGGAGGCCATAACAGTCCTGGGAAATGACAATTTGATTTTCCCCTGCGGCACCCTGCAGGCGGGCCGCGACATTTACTGTATCCCCGATTACCGTATAATCCAGGCGCCTGAGACTCGATGAGCCGATATTTCCCGAGACCATTTCCCCGCTTTTGATCCCTATGGACACCATGGGCTTATACCCGTCAATACCTTTAAAATCAGGTAATTCTTTGATTTTATTCCGTATGGCAAGCGCAGTTTCCACGGCCCGGTCCAGGTGAAACTCCCCGCGGTAGACGGCCATAATAGCGTCTCCCATAAATTTATCTACATATCCCTCGTGCTCTATGATTTCCTTTACCATGGCATCGAAATAGGTGTTGAGCATCTGTACGACAAGATCTGCCGGGGTGCGCTCGGTGATGGCGGTGAACCCGCAGACATCGATGAACATCACGGTAGCCGTGATATTTTCGTTGGCTGTGATCTCGGATTCGTATTCCTGGCGCCCCATAAAACTCAGGACATTCTCGTCCACATACATCTTCAGGATGTTGTTTTCCTTTATGGCCTTAAGGGTTTCTTTGAGCTGCCGCACGTGTTTGAGGGTCTTTTCCATGGTAATGGTCAGGTCCTCAAAATTGATTGGTTTGGTAATAAAATCAAAAGCACCCCGGTTCATGGCCGTCCGGATGTTGTCCATGTCTCCGTAGGCAGAAACAATAACAGACTTTAACAACGGATTCAATTCATGGATCTCAGAGAGGAGGGTAAGACCGTCCATCTCCGGCATGTTGATGTCGCTCAGCACCAAATCAACACTAGGCTCTGCAGCCAGTTTCTCAAGGGCATCACGACCGTTTACCGCAAAGAGAAACTCGTATTCATTTTGCCGGATTTGTTTCCGAAATTTCTGCTTGATGAGTACTTCAAGATCGGTCTCATCATCCACCACCAGGATCTTCGCCATCAGTTCAGAGAGGTTAATTTTTCTTTTAGGGCATTAAAGTCAAGGGGTTTGGTTAGAAAGTCATTGGCCCCCAGGCGCTTTGCGGTAGAACGATTATGCTCGTCTCCATAGGCCGTGATCATCATAACCACCGGTGGCGGCTTGTCGTATTCCTTCCGTATTCTTTCGAGAAGTTCCAGCCCGCTCATCCCCGGCATATTAATATCCGAGAGAATCAGTACGGCCTTTTGTTCCATGGTTGCCATAGCCTCTACGGCTTCCTCACCCGAGAAAGCGAACTGGAAATTCAGCACTCCACTGCGAATTTCCTTGCGAAAACGCTGCCGGAACAGGATTTCTACATCCCGTTCGTCATCTACCACCAATATTTTCATCTAGACTGTAATTTTTATTCGTTATCATGTTTTAGTGTCCACATCCGGAAGGGTAATGGTAAAAGTTGTTCCCTTCCGCTCGTCGGAATGCACTTGCAGGTCACCGCCATGGCCTTTCGTGATGATATCATAGCTCATCGACAGCCCAAGACCTGTTCCCTCACCCGTGGGCTTGGTACTGAAAAAAGGTTGGAAAACCTTCTCGCGAACCTTTTCGGGAATTCCGTTCCCGTTATCGGTAACATGAATTTCAACCCCTTGCTTTGTTTTATGAGTGCGAATCTTCACGGTAGGTTCATAACCTGGAATACCTTCTTTCTTTTTCTGATTTACCGCATAAAAAGCATTGGTCAGTAAGTTAAGAATTACCCGGCCCAATTCCTGCGGAACGACAGATATTTTTCCAATATCGGGATCAAAATCCGTTTCCATGGCTGCGTTAAAGGACTTGTCTTTGGCCCTGAGCCCGTGGTAAGCCAGTCGCAGGTATTCATCAGCCAGGGGGTTGAGATCTATGGGTTCCTTTTTTCCATCGCCGCTGCGGCTGTGTTGCAGCATCCCTTTGACAATACTGTCGGCCCGTTTGCCGTGGTGATTGATCTTACTGAGATTCTCCTTAAGGTCAGCCCCGAGGGCTTTGACTTCTTCAAAATCCCCTTTGTCAATCTCCTCACGCATTTCATCGATGAGTTCTGAACTGACCTCGGAGAAATTATTGACGAAGTTCAGCGGATTCTGGATCTCGTGGGCAATACCCGCGGTCAGCTCACCGAGGGAGGCCATTTTTTCGGAGTGGATGAGCTGGGATTGCGTAGCCTTAAGGTTTTTCAAAGAATTGTTGAGTTCTGTTGTCCGGTTTTGAACTTCCGCTTCAAGACGGAGGTTTTGCGTTTTCAGGATTTCTTCTTTCTCACGTGTAATACGTATGACCTCCTCCGCTTTTTGAAGTTCTCGCAGTCTGTTTTCCTTAAACCAAAGAGCCACATAAATCAAGAGGAAAATTGGGAACGTCAGCAGGGAGAGATAAAAAGGGAAGTAATTGTTAAGTTCAGGGGCAAAGTTACCTATCACAAAAGAACCTATAAACAACAAAGAAGTGATAAGAAGACCCAGGGCAATAATTCTTTTTGCCCCTTTTGTATTCTTCCAACCCTTGTAAATGATATATCCCAGGGCGAGTAGATTAATTCCGCTGGCGAACAATGGGATTCCCAGGCCAATCAATTCATTTGTTCGGCCATAGAGAATGAAAAGGGGGGCGCCAATGAAAAAGAGAAAGACACAAGTAAATTTTATCCAACGGGGTATGCGGTCCAGAAATATGGAGGAGAGTACCAGGAGAAATGAGGTCGTAAAAGCCCCGGGAGCCAATCCGGTCATAATAGAATTAAGACCATTGAACTCTTCGTTTAGAAGAATGGCACTGGAATCTGCATAAAACAATAGAACTCCTAACGGGAATAAGCTGCAAGCAGTGGTGAAAAGTGCAATAAAAAAGAGGTGTTTTTGACCCCGGTTCAGTCCCCAAATCAGCCAAAATAAAAGGGAAATAGACATCAGGATGGTAAACACTGTTGTCGTTTCTCTATGCTGGTCAGAGCGTGTTTTCTGTCTTAGTGAACTCTTATTGGAATTGGTAAACCACAAAAAACTTCCTTGACCTAAAACGATGGGGTTGGTAAGTGCCCGTGATATGGACCCTAGCCTGTCAAAGAAATGAATAGCCATGGTATACTCCCTTCCGGGTTCCAGGAAAAGGGCTTCCATTTCGCCCGTATTCCTCCGATATGAACCAGATTCTAAACCTGTATTTCCAAAAGAAGCAACCTGCTTGCCGTCTACATAGATCTCCTGGGCAGCACTATTTGTACTATTCAAGAAAAAGGGATATGATTCAAAATCAGGTTGGAATTTGAAGCGAAAGCGGAACCAGCCTTCAAATTCCCCATTTTCGTCGTAGGTAAGGGAGGCGATAGTCGCGGAATCCATTCGGATCCAATCGCGGTCGTCCAGCTCCGGGGCTGCCCAGGACGGGTCATTCCCTTTTTGGAATTTCCATTCGGTGACCGGGGGTAACCGCAACCATCCCTGTTCGCTGAGTTGTTCTTTTCCTAAAATAAAGAGGGTATCCTGCTGGGCAGATACTGCTGAGACCACAGTGGCCAGCAGCCAGAAAATCAACACTAAGACTCTCTTTCCCATGGGAATAAGTTACTGATTTTTAAGGGAAACTATTAATGTAGCTCCCTGGCCTTTTTCCGATTTAATATCCAGGTGTCCCCCATGCCCCTTGGTCACAATATCGTAACTCATAGACAATCCAAGCCCGGTGCCCTCGCCTGTCGGTTTGGTTGTAAAGAATGGCTGGAAGATCTTATCCCTGATTTCCTCCGGGATACCGCCTCCGTTGTCCCGGACCGAAATTTCCACACCCTCGTTGGTTTTGCGTGTTTGCACCCAAACCGTGGGTTCATAACCATCTGGTTCCTTTTCCTTGCGTTCGCTCACCGCGTGGAAAGCATTGGTGAGCAGGTTCAGCAGTACCCGGCCCATATCCTGAGGGACGACCTCTATTTTCGGTAAGGCGGGGTCAAAATCCGTTTCCATGGAAGCGTTAAAGCCCTTGTCCCGGGCGCGCAGCCCGTGGTAGGCCAGTCGCAGGTATTCATCGGCCAGGGCGTTGAGGTCCGTGGCTTCCTTCTTGCCATCGCTGCTGCGACTGTGTTGCAGCATCCCTTTGACAATGCTGTCGGCTCGTTTGCCGTGGTGGTTTATTTTTTCCAGATTTTGTTTCAAGTCCCTGGAAATGGCCCGTGCATCCTCCAAATCTCCTTTATCCAGATCCTCGTTCATTTCTTCCAGAAGTTCTGCGCTTACCTCGGAGAAGTTATTGACAAAGTTCAGCGGGTTTTGGATCTCGTGGGCGATGCCGGCTGTAAGCTCGCCCAGGGAGGCCATTTTCTCGGATTGGATGAGCTGGGTTTGGGTTTGTTTTAGTTCTTTATAGGCCTTTTCAATCTCCCGTGCATGGGCCAGTTCCCGGTCTTTGATAAGCTCCCTTTCCTTTTTCAGGGTTCGATTTTTCTGGATACGGTGCGCCGTCAGCAATCCAAGTATAAGGAGTAATCCATAGCAGGAATAAGCCCACCAGGTCTGCCACCAGGGGGGAGCTATTGAGAATGAGATGGTCTTTGGTTCACTCCAAACCGCATTGGGGTTGGCCGCACGAACTGCAAAAGTATAATCCCCCGGCTTCAGATCATACAAATAGGCAGTACGGGAACTACCCACATCACGCCAGTCTTCATCTACCGGGGAAAGCTTATAGGCATACTGGTTCTTCGAAGGGTTGTCATAATGAATCCCTGTATAATCAATGGAAAGGTTGTTTTGCGTATGTTGCATGGAAGTGGCCTTTCCCTCCGAAATGGGAACCGTTTCCTCACCCGCATTCATACGGTTGATTTGTATGAGCGGCGGTCTGGAGTCTTTAGTAAAATCGGCCGGATCAAAAACCGTCACCCCGTTACTGCCCCCGAAAACAAATAGCCCATTTGTCAATTCCAATGAAGCCCTGTCGGCGTAAAGACTTTGGGCACCTGCCTCATTCCCATAGCTGGTAAACGTTTCGGTATCCTTGTCGAAACGTGCAATTCCTCTAAAGGTACTCAGCCATAGTACATTGTTGTCTTCATCTTCCAGAATGCCCTGAACGCTCGGGCTGGGAAGGCCATCCTGTATACCGTAGTATTTAATCTCCTTTTTTTCCGGATGGTACCTGTTCAGCCCCCCCTGCCAGGTGCCCACCCAAAGGTAGCCGTCCTTATCTTCCAGTAAAGAATTGATATCCTGGGAGGAAAAGACAGGGCCTTTACTGGGATCAAACCCATGCCGGGTCAGCTGATCTGACTTTTTGTCCAGGAAAAACAGTCCCTCGTTCGTCTGTACCCAGAGCCCACCACGCTCACTCTCCATTACCTGTAGCACCTCATTGCTGACTACCTGGTCCATTTCTCCCTGGCTAAAATCGTAAAGGCTGTATTTCTCCCCGGACTGCCTGTATAACCCGGACATTGTGCAAATCCAAAGGTCTCCTTCAGAATCCCGGTATACGTAGTTTAAAAACTGGATGTTTTCCGAATCACTCAAAATGCCGGGATACAGGACCTGACCGGAATTCACATCATAACCGTATAATTTGTTGCCGGATCTGAAGAGCAATCGCCCCTTGTCATACGCATTGATCATCTGCAACCGGTCAAATTGCGGTAATATATCCCTGAAAAGGAACTTTTCAATTTGCCCGGTAATGGGATCGATCCTGTTGAGTCCTTCAGCACCGGCCCAATTGAAGGTGGCAAACCAGATGTTGCCTTCCTCGTCTTCAAACGGATTACTGACCCACCCCTCTGTGACAGAATTTGGATCATCCGGATTGTGCAGGTAGGAAGTAAGCGATTGTTTTGGCGGAATGCAATAGAGGCCATAAGCCCCGGTCCCCAGCCATATATTGTCCATATCATCTTTCAGGTATGCCGTGAAGGGCCTCATGGTCAGGTTATTTGGAGTACTAAACTGCTCCTGTTCTAGATCGAATAATTCGAGTCCATCCCGGTGACTGATCCAAATCCCTGTCTCGTCTATGCCTATCCCGACCGTCCAATCCATGATACCATTGAAGGGAGATTTAAAAGATCTGAAGTTTATTGATTGATCTGCCAGGTCCATTCTGCCCAGTCTCCAATGGGTGGTGACAAACCAAAGGGCGCCCTCTCCATCCCACACCATGTTACGTACCAATTCTCCTTCCAGCCATGGGAATTGATATATTTTGTCCCAGTCAAAAAACTGCATTTCATCTGGCCTGATGATCAATAATCCCTGATTGCAGATTAGGGCAATGTCACCATGGTCATTACCTGCCATATTGTATACGTTCTGAACGGGTTCGCCATTGGGGAGGTTGATGATTTCAAATTCCTGTTGGGATTCCGAATACTTTAAAAGTCCGGCGTATTGGCTATATCCCGTCCCGGAGTTGACACCAAAATAAAGGTCCCCCTGGCTATCGGACTCGATCTGTGTAACCATGGGTTGGGCATCTGCCGGATACCCGATGTATTCCTGAAGCGGGTAGTTTTGAAACAACTCCGTTTGTACATTGTGCCGGTAAATCTTATTCATACTGCCAATCCAGATGTCCCCGTTGCTGCCTTCCTTAAGTTTGTAGAGCAGCAGGTCATCAATCGTGGTGGAGTCTTTTGAGTCCGGATAGAAGTTCCTGAAATCGTATCCGTCAAAAGTGAGCAGGCCACTGAACGTCGTTATCCAGAGCTCCCCATTCTTGTCCGAAAGGAGGTCCGTGATAATCATCCCGTTCAGTTCATCGTAGTGGTTGACCCTGCTGAATTGGTTTTGGCCAAATCCAGTCAAAGAGATAAGCAAAAACAGCAATAAACCGGAAAAGCGTCGATTCATACAGGTAAAATAATCAAAAATTCAGTACTTTCTCCCTCTTTGGATTTCACGTTCAACTGACCGCCATGTCCCTTGGTCATGATATCGTAACTCATGGAGAGGCCGAGCCCGGTGCCTTCCCCCGTGGGCTTTGTGGTAAAGAAAGGCTGGAAGATTTTATCGCGTATCTCTTCGGGGATCCCGCCCCCGTTATCCCAGACTGAAATTTCTACCCCCTGGTCGGTTTTCCGGGTTTTTACCCAAACCGTGGGTTCATATTCTTCCGTTTCTTTTTCCTTCCGTTCGCTTACGGCATGGAAGGCATTGGTGATTAGGTTCAGTAGTACACGCCCAATGTCCTGGGGGACCACTTCAATTTTCGGTAGCGCGGGGTCAAAATTCGTTTCCATGGAAGCATTAAAGGATTTGTCCTTTGCCCGCAGCCCGTGGTAAGCCAGGCGGAGGTACTCATCTGTCAGTGCATTGAGGTCCGTGGGTTCCTTCTTGCCATCACTGCTGCGACTGTGTTGGAGCATCCCTTTGACGATGCTGTCGGCCCGTTTGCCGTGATGGGATATTTTTTCGAGGTTTTGGTCGATATCTGTGAGCAGTTCCTGCTCCAATTGGGCATCCCTTTCTTTTAACCCTTTGGCAGCCTCTTCCTTTAGCTCTACAATCAATTCCCGACTGACGTCAGAAAAGTTATTGACAAAGTTGAGCGGGTTTTGGATCTCATGAGCGATGCCGGCAGTGAGTTCCCCCAGGGAAGCCATTTTTTCCGAGTGTACGAGTTGTTGTTGGGTCAGCTGTAATTCCTTCAGGGCCTCTTCGGCCCGTTTTTTTTCCTCCTTCAGCCGCTTAAGGTCGAGCCGGGCCTGTGAAAGGTCCTTGAAACGGGAATAGGCCAGGGAGAATACGGATGCCGTTCTCTTGAGCAGGCCCCAGCTTTCTTCGGACAGATCGCCCGGGGTTGCGGCCCCGATGGCCCCGTGTGAAAATTTATACAAATGGTAGGTCCGCTCCGGGATGACCTCTCCGTAATACCCCTTAAAAGCCTTGGATTGGGATTCACAATAGGTAATCCATTCTTTCCGCACGTCCCCTTTCATGACAATGGATACCTGATCCGCCGGGGATTTGTAGAATTCCAGCATTTCACGTCCGACCCGGGTATCGTTCAGGTCAAGTTCAAAATGATCCGTGAGCATTACCTTTTCTTCCTCCCGAAGGTCCTTGATGGCAAACCAGCATTCGGCTTTCTGCAACTGCTCGTCGTTGACGTAAATACTGGAGGTCTCCAGCTCTTCCACTCCGAGTAAGCCCATCTCACCCCGCAGGACCTGGACCACCTCCTTTAGTTCCTCGGGCTCCTGCATGGCCAGGGCCCGGGCCCTGACGCGTTCCAGGGCGGTTTCGATTTTGGATTCCCGGGCCTGGGCTTCCATGTTCTTCAAGTCCAGGAAACGCGTATAGGTTTGTTCAAATACGGCTGTAAAACGTTTGAAGATCTCATGCGCCTCGGGTACGGATTCGTAGGTGATAAACAGCAGGAAGCCGTGGTTAAACTTACAGAGGTGGTTGATCTGGTAGGTGGGCAATGAAAGCCCTTCGGCCTGCAGGGCTTCAAAGATGGGAAGCAAATCAGGGAAGGATAACATGTGATCGTAGTGTTCTTTCAGTGCCTTTTCCCCGAGTTCCTGTACCAGGAAGGTCTCGTCCCCGTGCACAAAATCGCCCATCTCCTCGAAAGAGGCTTCGCCCCAAAGTCGCAGCGTAAAGGGTTTTTGTAAGGTACCCTCACTGCTCATCCAGCACCGGGCGGATTTTTTGTCCGTGGCCAGGATATTGTACCCGCAGCTCCAGGCCGGGATGCCCAGGGCCTGGATTTCCAGGAACAACACGTTGGCAGCCTGTGGCAGTTCGTCGCTGTGCTGCATGGCCATGGTACGCGAACGCACTTTTTCCAGGGCCGCTTCAATCTGGGCCTCCCGGGCCTGGGATTCTGCTTTCTTCAGGTCTTCGTATCGCGTATAGGTCATGTCAAACACCTCTGCAAAGCGGTGCATGATTTGGATGTCTGCAGCCGGGGGTTCTGAATCTGAAAAGAAATACAAGCCACCGGCGCCAAAAGGGGTATAGTGGTAATACTCTTTGGGAAGTGAAGCGGATTTTTCCAAAAGCTCGTCGGATAAAATGAATTCACTTTTGGATACGATATCATAGTATTGTTTGAGTTCCTTTCCCTCCAGGACATAGGAGAGTGACTCCTGAGCCTCCCAGGCATCAAAGGTCGCAGTCAGCATGGGGTGTATGGTAAGTGAGGTGGTCCCGGTCACCAGTTCCTTTTCACCCTTTTGGGACACTGCCGTAGTCCACAGCTGACAATTCCTCTTGTTCCGATCGAATATCCCGATACCAGACCGTTCGATGGAGAGGTTCAGCCTTTCCAATTCTTCAAAGACAATCTCAGCACTTTTTTCCAGGTCGCTGCTGCGGTGCATGGCCATGGTCTGGGACCGGACCCGTTCCAAAGAGGCTTCTATTTGTGCCTCCCGGGCCTGAGCTTCCGCTTTTTTCAGGTCGAGAAAGCGGGCATAGGTCTGTTCGAAGACCCGGGTGAACCGGGCCAGCAAAACCTCCTCTTCTTCCTTTAATACTGTTGGGCATACCAGGTGCAGGTAACCATGGGAAAAATTAAAGCAGTAAAATACCGTCGGGTCGGGAAACTGACTTCGTACCATTTCCTCGGCCTCTTTGGAATTAAAGGTGGTAATGGCGTATTCAAGATGGTTGTTTCGCACCTCGCCCGCCACGGTTTGGTGAAAGATGGTTTGTTGTCGTTTCCAGGCGGCATAGCGGTCATCAAAAGTGGCATCCCCGTTCAGAGGCAGGTAGAACAAACCCATCGTATCCCCACCGGGGGAGGTCACCCAGGTAAATTGCCTTTTGATCTCCTCATTGACTTCTACATAACCGCAGGTGACGAAATTAGTAACCCCCAGGGCGATGAGCTCCTTATACAAAAGGACGGCAACCTCTTTGAGCTCTTCCCCCTTCTGCATGGCCATTGTCCGTGTCCTGACCTTTTCCAGGGCCGCTTCAATCTGGGCCTCCCGGGCCTGGGCTTCGGCCTTTTGCAGGTCGAGGAACCGCTGGTAAAGGGTGCCGAATTCCGAAGCCATCCGCCGGACAATATCTTTCTCTTCCTCGGTGGGTTCCCGGTTGTGGGCAAAACCCAGATATCCGAACCGGCAATAGCCTTCCGTGATAAATAATCCGTCTGGGAAATCTTCGATCCTCGGCTGTGCTTTTTCTGGGATAGCGGCCAGGATATCCGCGTATACCTCCCATACCTCAGGGAGTACTTCAGGGGGATATTCATTTACGTTGACGGCATTGGGCTCACTTTTCTTCCATTTTTCCTCCGTGTCGATCCAGGCATCCGTCACCGCCAGGTCCACCTCCTGTTGGGCAGCTACCCTGTAGCCATCTGTTCCGGTCGTATGGAAATTCAGGGTGTTCTTCTCCTTATCGATCAGGGTTAATACCGCATGGCTGGGGTTAATCCCCAAAATATCAAACTGCTCGAAAAGGGTAGACAGCACATCGCTTAATTCCTCGGAGAGGTGCATGGCCATCGTGGATGCCCTTACCCTTTCCAGGGCAAGTTGAATCTCGGATTCCCGGGCCTGGGCTTCGACTTTTTTCAGGTCGAGAAATCGGGTGTAGGTCTGGTCAAAGACCCTTGCAAAGCGCTTCAATACCTCAGGTTCGGGATAAGGTTCTAGGGATATAACCAGGAGGTAGCCATAGGTAAAGTAAGCGGCGTTCCATTGTTGCCACTCCGGAAATGACAGGCCTTTATTGAGAATTTCCTGAAAGAAGGGCCTGACCTCCTCAAGGGACATCATGTATTCATAATGTTTTTTAAGGTCCTCGCCCGAAGCTTCAACAGCCAGAAAATCCTTCTTGCTATTCCAGCCTTTGTACATCTTTTTATGGGTCGGGTCGGTGGTATTGGGGACGGATGCCGGGGGGAGTACCCCTTTTTCATAGGCAAACCAGAATTGGTCTGTTTCCCCGTCTTTTTGGCACAACCCAAAGCCAGTCCCCCAAAGATTCCCTCCCAGGCTTCGGAGCTGTTCAAACAGGACAAAGGCTGCATCCGCCAGTTCTTCGGATTTTTGCATGGCCATGGTCCTGGAGCGCACTTTTTCCAGGGCCAGCTCAATTTCGGCTTCACGTTTCTGCCTTTCGGATTCCCGGAGGTCTTCAAAACGCCGATAGGCCAGATCAAACACCCCTGCAAACCGCACAAGGGTCTCCAGGGCCTCGGCTGGAGGGTCGTCAACGTTACCGGGCAGGCTGAATCCGATCTCTCCATGTGTGGTTCGCGCCATCACAAAGGTAATCCCCCCAATATGGCGGATATCCTCAGCAGTTGGGGCCTGGGGATCTACCTGTTGGAAATCCCCTAATGTTACCATTTTATGGACATAGTCCACCGCGGATTCGGCATCCATGGCGTAAACCACGGTCGGTTCATTGCCCTTTTCCCACTTATCGAGCAGCGGGATATCGCCATGGATATGGCGGGGCAAGGTCATGACTGTGCCGATGCGGGTACCATCCCCCGAGGTCATGGCCTTTTTATAGGTGTCTGGCAGCCACCGCATGTGCCAGAAATAGTGCGCTTCATGCCCTAGTTTCTGGAATTCGGAACGCATGGTCACTACAATATCGAGCAAGTCCGAAGATTCCCTCATAGCCATGGCCTGGGCGCGGATGCGTTCCAAAGCGGCTTCAATGGCCAGCTCCCGGTTTTTATGTTCAAGCTCCACAGTGCGTCTTTTGATCGCTTCCCGAAGCTGCAGGTTTTCGGCACTAATCTGGTCAAAGCCGATGGTCTCGCCTTCCTGCGCTTTGCTGTCGGGGGTAGAAAAATGCTGGTAAATAAAACGCCAGCCATCTTCTGTCTCCCGGAGCGCAGAAGTAAAACGGAACCTTCCGTAATAGGACCATTCTTTCCCGGGGAGAAACCAGGCATCAAAGACATGGGTAAGGAATATGAGCTCACCAAAGCCTTCGATAGTTTTCGCCTCGTTTCTCAATTCCGTTTTTCCAGCGAATTGTTCAGCGGTAATACGGAAAAAGTCTGTGGTATCCTTTCGGTTTAAAAATTCCTCATTATCCGTAGAACCTATAAAATGATAGGCATCGTCCAGATAGGAGTCATAGGTGGCCACATCCCCCGAAATATAACTTTCCAACCAGGTGTCATAAACCTTGAGGACCTCGGTTTTTATTTTTTGCGTCAACGTCATGCCCCTTTGTTATTTAATGGGTAAAACAATTTCAAAAACGGAGCCTTCCCCCTCAGTGGTCTCCATCTTAAGTTCCCCTCCGTGCCCCTTGGTCACTATATCATAGCTCATCGAGAGCCCCAGGCCAGTGCCCTCCCCGGTGGGTTTGGTGGTGAAAAAGGGTTGAAAAATCTTTTCGCGTATGGTCTCCGGGATACCGCCCCCATTGTCAATTACCCTTATTTCAACGCCTTTTTCCGTTTTAAGGGTCCTGACCGTTACCGTCGGGTCGAAATCTTCAAAGCCGGCTTTTTTCCGTTCCGTAACTGCATGGAAGGCGTTGGTTATAAGGTTCAGCAGGACCCGCCCGATATCCTGGGGTACTACATCTACCTGGCCAACGGAATCATCGAATTCGGTTTCCATGTTTGCGTTAAAGGACTTGTCCTTAGCACGCAGGCCGTGGTAGGCCAGGCGGAGGTATTCGTCGGCAAGGGTATTAAGGTCGGTGGGTTCTTTTTTGCCATCCCCACTGCGGCTGTGCTGCAGCATCCCTTTTACAATGCTGTCGGCACGTTTTCCGTGGTGTAGGATCTTCTCCAGGTTTTGTATCACGTCCTGCGCGATGGCATCTACTTCCTCTGTATCCCCATTTTTCAGTTCGTCGATCATTTCCTCGAGGAGTTCCCGGCTCACTTCAGAGAAATTGTTTACAAAATTCAGGGGATTCTGGATCTCGTGGGCTATGCCTGCGGTGAGTTCGCCGAGACTGGCCATTTTCTCGGATTGCACCAGTTGGGATTGCGTGGCTTTAAGGTCTTCGACCGATTTGTTCAACTGTGCAGTTCGGCGTTTTACCTTTTCCTCCAAAATGAGATTTTCCCTCTTGAGCATGCGGGCGCGATATTGAACAATCGTACCCACTACGATAAGAAACGCCAAAACGTACAAAACCCAGGCCCACCAGGTATTGGTCCAATGGGGCAGAATGGTGAAATCGAATTCAGCTGGGGGGCTCCATATCCCATCAAAAGTGCGGCTACTTACTTTGAACGTATACTTCCCTGCGGGAAGATTGCGATAGTTTTCGCTAAATGGTTTGTCGGTGATGTCGCTCCATTCGGTATCATAACCTTCCAAAAAATAGCGAAAACGCGTTTTATCCCTGTTGGTCAATTGGGTGCCGGTAAATTGAAAACTCAAATAGTTCTGTTCAAAAGGAATGCTGAGGTTCGCGGGCAGGTTGAAATAACCAGTCAGGCTGTCCCATTGTATGTTATTTTCTTTTAACCAACCGGTTTCCTTGGGAAGTTTTCCGGAAAGGTAAAAGGTGTCTTTTTGGGAGCTATATAGGGTATCCAAATCGGGATACTTTTTGATTATGGCGGTATGGTCGTAAAAACTTTGAAGGCGGTCCGATATGGCGACTCCTGAGACATAGGTCTTAGTAGTAGTACTATCCTGCTTAGGCATGTTTGTGATGGTTAGGGCCTGGGTTTCAATGCCCCACCATAGTTTGTCTTTGTAAGCAATTGCAGAACCCGCATTAAAATCGGTATAGATCAACCCTTGCGCCTTTCCATATGATTTTATGGCATAGTCAAATTCTTCTGAGGGATTACCAGCTCTTTTTGGCGTAAAAACCGTGAGCCCGTTCCCTGTTCCGGCAAATATTTCCCCCTTATTTTCATAGAGCGTATATACCGCGGGATCAATCAGCCCATTTTCAGGGGAAATGGTGGTCAGAATACCTTTTTCCTGATTGGCGATGAGGATACCGGATCGTGTCCCGATCCAAAGGTTTCGTTGCGAATCCATTAAAAAGGCCCCGGCATTTTGCTCACTTATTTTTCCTCCCTCCGATAACTGGGTGATCGTATTATTGGCGACATTGATGATATTGATTGCCTTGTCGGTTGCCACCCAAATCTGCCCCAGATCATCTTCCCATAGCTCCCAGACAATATTGCCGACCAATCCATTTTTATTGGTTAGCATCTTAAAGCTATTGTTTTCCAGATCGATATATTCAACCCCGCCATTTTGAAAAGCACCGGTCCAGATATGGCCCGCCCGATCGACCAAACTCGAAGCAGGAAAGGGATTGTTTAGCCCTTGTGCTGTGGTGATCATGGTAATGTTTTGCTCTTCGGGATTAAAAACCCCCAGACCAAAAGCCGGGGCAACGATCAGAAGGTCTCCGTCAGGCATTTGTTGGATGCGATAGGAAATCCCACTGCTTTTGGTCAATTGAAGTCCGTTATCGATTTTTTTGATACGGTTCGTCGACGGGTCATAGATATCGATACCCTGTCGTGAACCTATCCATAAATCCGAATTTTGATCTTCAAAAAAGCTCCATACATCCGGCCCGCTCAGCCCATCGGCGGCCGTGAGGAAGTTGGGCATCAAACCATCGGCGTCCATCAGGTTAAGGGCCGTACCAGTGGCGATCCAGATTTGTCCTTGACGATCCAAAAACGTGATATTCAACAGGTCATCACTTAATCCTTTGACTGCATCCAGTTTTTGAAACGATGCTTTGTTCGGATCGTATATATAGGCTCCCTCATTTGAGGACATCCATACTTTATGGTCATTTCCTTCGGTAAAATGATGAATACTTTGTGTGAAGCCTTGTGCGGATCCCAAGTGTTGGATATTTCCCCGACTTTCGTCAATAATGGAAATCCCATTTTCTTCGGTACCGACCCAGATCCGGTTTTCACTATCAATGAACAGGCCGGTTGCAGCGGCCACAGAAAGTCCTTGCCTATCGTTTAAAAAGCGGGTCTTTCCTTTATCAAAATCAAGGATGGCAAGCCCTGCGACCGAGCCCACCCAAATATTCCCGGATGCATCCTCCGCCAGTTTTTTTGTATTGCCCTGATCCTGCGACCTCAGTTGCGATACATGCCGGAAGCTATCCTCTGTTGTGTCAAGAATATAAAGTCCATCCCGATTGGTGCCAAGCCATATCAGACCTCTATTATCCATGATCATTGAACAATCGGTATTAAAATCGAAGTCTTGCTTTGAAAAAACAACATTGCTGACCACGCCCGCCTTCAGGTCGAGCACATAAAGTCCTTTCTCCGCGGTATAAACCCAAATTCTACCTTTGTCATCCTCGACCATGTTCAATACCGTTGCCAGGGCCCCTGTAAATATAGAGTCGATGAAATTGTATATTTCGAGGTATTCTCCATTGAACCGGCATAGCCCCTTATCTGTCGCGATCCATAACATGCCTTGACGGTCTTCCATCATAGCACTCACTAAGTATCCGGGCAATCCCTGGTCTTCCCCAAATTCGAAAATTCCGATGGCGGCATTCTTTCTTATTTTTGGCAAACCTGCTTGTACACGCACAGGGGGGTCGATGATCGAGGTTTGAAATCCGATGGGCTTTGAAGGGAGGCCCTTAAAATCGATCAGGGTATCCGGGAGCTGTTCGAAGTCGAAGTCAATTGCTTCCATTGGTGTTTTAAGTGGAAAAAAACCATCGGGATAAAAAGGTTTGGAAGGAAGCTTGGACAGGTCTACTTTTTTTACAAGAGCCGGACTGAAAGTTGTGGAATCATTGACGAGCCATTCAATTTTTTGAGGTTCACTAAATTGCAGGGACTGACTGATTGGACTGGAAAATTCCGTTTCATTCTGGGGAAATGGGACCGATTCGCTTTTTTGAGTGCAGGAGGAAATAGCGATGAACAGAAGTGCTGAACATATTATCAGCAGCGGTCTTTGGATGGATTTTTTGGTCATAAATCTGTGCAATTTTTTTCAGTTTTTAAGAAGGATGGTAAACATACTGCTTTCCCCTTTCGTCGTTTCGACCTTTAATTCACCCCCATGCCCTTTGGTCACGATATCATAACTCATCGAAAGCCCAAGCCCGGTTCCCTCACCTGTTGGTTTGGTGGTGAAGAACGGCAGAAAGATTTTATCCCTGATATCATCCGGAATTCCGCCTCCGTTGTCCTGGACCGATATCTCCACACCCCTGGCCGTCCGTTTGGTACTAACCCAGACCGTAGGCTCATAGGAATCAGATTCTTTCTCCTTCCGTTCACTTACGGCATGGAATGCATTGGTAATGAGGTTCAGCAGTACCCGGCCGATGTCCTGGGGAACCAGACCCACCCTGCCCAGGGAGGTGTCAAAGTCGGTTTCCATGTGGGCATTAAAGGACTTATCCTTGGCGCGCAGGCCGTGGTAGGCCAGGCGCAAGTATTCATCGGCAAGCGTATTTACGTCCGTGGGCTCCTTCTTTCCGTCCCCACTGCGGCTGTGCTGCAGCATCCCTTTTACAATGCTGTCGGCACGTTTTCCGTGGTGTAGGATCTTCTCCAGGTTTTGTATCACGTCCTGCGCGATGGCACCTACTTCCTCTGTATCCCCATTTTTCAGTTCGTCGATCATTTCCTCGAGGAGTTCCCGGCTCACTTCAGAGAAGTTGTTTACAAAATTCAGCGGGTTCTGGATTTCGTGGGCTATGCCGGCCGTCAGTTCCCCCAGGGATGCCATTTTTTCGGCATGTATGAGCTGTTGCTGGGTCGCCTGCAAATCACTCAAGGTTTTCTCAAGGCGTTGTTTTTCCTCCACCAGTTTAACCGCCTGCTCCTCCTTTAACTGTAAATCGAGGAACCGGGTATAGGTTTGTTCAAATACCCTGGCGAACCGTTTGAAAATATCATGGGCCTCGGGAACGGGTTCCCGGGTTATGAACAACAGGTAGCCGTATTTGAAATATACTACGTGGTCTATCTGGTAGGAGGGGAAGGAGCCATTGGTCTCCTTGAGTTGTTTAAGCACACCTCCGACCACCGGCAGGGTACTCATGTATTCATAGTGGGCAATACACTGCTCCCCGGCAATTTCCTTAATAAAGAACGATTCCCCTTTTTGGCCCCTGTCATAGTACTCGCTGAAAATGCCTTCCCAGGGAACGGTATAGGTGGGCAAGAGGCCCGCTTCGTTCCCAAACCACTCGATGGAGTCGTTTTCCCTGTAAATATTAAAGGCGCACCCCCAGGTTTTGATCCCGAGCCCACGGACCTCCCTATCCAGCAGGTGTGAAGCTTCTGCGAGTTCATCCGAGTGCTGCATAGCCATGGTGCGGGAGCGGACGCGCTCCAGGGCGGTTTCGATCTGGGCTTCCCGGGCCTGGGCCTCTGCTTTTTTCAGGTCGAGGAAACGGGTATAGGTCTGCTGGAAAACCTTGCCAAAGCGTATCAGGATTGAATTTTCCTCATCCGTATAGGGAATACCGGAGAAGTTCTCTATATAGAGTCCGATATCCCTTTGTATGACGGTTGATGCGCCCAGTCCCGGACAATTGAAATAAAAATCCCGTGCCTTTTTAGTCAATCCTTCAATGTGGGGCAGCAGCTGTTCATAAAAGCTGTTCTTTTCTTCAAAACCCAGTTGGGTCGTAAAGAAATCCCTGCCTTCCTTTTTCGCTTCAGTGAATTGCCTGTCCCAGACCAGGTCGAGATACGGGACTGTAATCTTCGCTGGAATATCCTGTGTTTCGGCAACCCAAAAATGCCAGTCTTTTTTGGGCTGATAATCTACGACGATACCCGCATGTTCCGCATTGATGTCCAGGAGCGCCAGTTGGTCAAAAATAACCCGAATCACTTCTTTCAGTTCTTCGCTGTTTTGCATGGCCATAGATCGCGACCTGACGCGCTCCAATGCAGTTTCAATGTGAGCTTCCCGGGCTTGGGCTTCTGCCTTTTGGAGGTCCAGAAACCGGGTGTATGCCTGTTCAAAGACTTTCGCAAAGCGCGGGAAAATATGGCTCTCCTCAAAGGGCGCCACGGACGATACCAGCAGGTACCCATGGCTAAAGGAGGCTCCGTAATCCAGTTCCCAGGTGGGGATGGTTACATCATAACCCTTTGCGGCCACCTCCTCCATGGCTTTTTTAAAGGAGGGCAGGGTATACATTTTATCAAAATGCTCCTGTATATAGTCTTCGGGAATTTCTATGGAAAACAGGTCCTTTCCGGATTTCCACTGATCATAGCGGTACTGGTGGATGTAATCCAGGTCCACGGGCACCCGGAAGGGGGAAATCATACCCTTGTCCGCCAGGCTGTGCCATTGTTCCACCACATCCTGGTCATTGTCGCAAAGCACGATGCCAAAGGCAAACAAATCTCCCCCTAAATTCTGCATCTCTTCAAACAAGATGGACGTCACATGAGACAAGTCCTTACTGGAACGCATACCCATGGTATGGGTGCGTACTTTTTCAAGGGCCGTTTCGATCTGTGCTTCCCGTGCCCTGACCTCTGCTTTTTGGAGGTCCAGAAAGCGGGAATAGGTCCGCTCGAATTCAATGGCAAACCGTTGCAGGATCGATTTTTCCTCATCGTTCAGAGGCCTTTTGATATCGATACCAAAACACCCGTACTTCATAAAGGCTTCCGTATAATAAATACCCTCTGGGAAAAATTCCGCCTTTAAATGGGAGGCCCCTTCAAGCAATTCTTCCCAGGAAGCAAAGAATTCCACTATATCCTTCGGGGGAACGAAGTGTTCGTGCACGGAAACCCCGCTTTCCCAGTCGGCTATGCACGTGGCATTATAAGGATCTGAGAGGTCCAGGGGATAGCTGACAGATTTGCTGTGAAAAACCGCTTCTCCATTTACGGTTTCCGACCATGTGGTCCAGAACAAATGTTCGTCCCTGGATTCACTGGGAAGCCAGACAAAGGAAAATTCCGAATCGATGCCCAGCAGTAACAACTGCTCGTGGAATACATTGGAAACCTCGTTGAGTTCACTGGAATGTTGCATCTGCATGCTTTGAGCACGGGTGCGCTCCAGGGCCGCTTCGATTTCAAGCTCCCGGGTGCGTTCCCGGATCTTTGCTTCCAGCTGCTCATTTTTCTTTTGTAACCCCTGCTCCGGGAAGGCTTCTTCTTCCGCGATATCCGAATCCGGGGTGGAACCGTGGACATGGGTAACGAGCCAAGTCCCGTCAATCCACTCGACCAGGGTTGAAAGCCGCAGCAGCAGATGGTGGTCGTTACCGGAAAAAAAGAGGTCGAACTCTTCAAGAATCAGGCAGCTTGCCCCATCTGCAAAAAACTTTTGTGCCACCGGTTTGCGATCATACCTGAATTCCTGTCCTTCAAGCTGGTCCTTTTGCATCCGGGCCATCTTCTCCAGATCCTCCCGTGTCCTGAAAAATTCATGGGCTGCGCTTCCATATCCCGTAAAATCCGGATGTACTGTATCCTGAAGTTCCTTCAGGTCATTAAAGTCCAGCATGACCCCTATCACTTTTTCATAGGCGGACCGTACGTCCGTTTTATCTTTAGAAGTGTTCTTGCTCATAGGACGGGTAATTTAATGGTAAACTCCGTGCCTTTACCTTCCTCAGATTCCACTTCTAAAGTCCCCCCATGTGCCTTTATAATGTCGTAACTCAAGCTGAGACCTAATCCTGTGCCCTGCCCCGTGGGTTTAGTGGTAAAGAAAGGTTGAAAAATTTTATCTGCCAGGGATTTTGGGATTCCCGTACCATTATCGGAGACGGAAACTCTTAAAGTACCGCCTTTCCCCTTTTCTCCGGCCAGGTATTTTGTGGATACTTTTACCGTGGGTTTGTAAGTGATTTCCCGAGCCGAATTGGAGCTGGCTTTTTCTTTTTTGTTCACAGCGTAAAAGGCATTGTTGATCAGATTCAGTAAGACCCTTCCGAGATCCTGAGGGACAACCTTTGTTTTGGGCAATTTATCGTCGAAATCGGTTAGAAAATGCGCATTAAAACTCTTGTCCTTTGCCCGAAGACCGTGGTAAGCCAAACGCAGGTATTCGTCCGCGAGGGCATTGATGTCGGTAGGTTCTTTTTTTCCTTCATTGTTGCGGCTGTGTAATAGCATTCCTTTGACAATGCCTTCTGCCCGCTTCCCGTGGAAATTGATTTTTTCCTGATTCTCGATCACATCTTTGGTGATGGATTTCACCTCCGCGTAATTGCCTTTTTCTATTTCTTCATTGAGCTCATGGAGGAGCTCTTTATTAACCTCAGAGAAATTGTTCACAAAATTCAGAGGATTTTGGATTTCATGGGCAATTCCCGCAGTCAATTCTCCCAGGGAAGCCATCTTTTCGGATTGGATCAGTTGCGACTGGGTGGCTTTGAGCTCCGTGTAGGCCTTTTCAATTTCTTTGGCTTGGGCCAATTCTTTTTCCCGGGATTTCTCCCGTTCAATCCGCAGGGTCCGTGCCTTTTGCAAAACGTGTACCTGTTTGGCCACCAGAGCCAACAGGGCGACATAAATCAGGAAGGCCCACCAGCTTAACCACCAGGGTGGTGTAATGCTAAAGGAAAAGGAAACCGGGACACTCCAAACCCCGTTATCGCCCAGGGAGGCTACCTTAAAAGTATAGTCCCCGGGGGGCAGGTCACGGTAGTTTTCACTGGTAGTCTCCTCCGTTATAGCACTCCACTTTTTATCAATCCCCTCCAGGATATAGCGATAGACAACCCCTCCGGGATTCCCGTATTGTCCGCCATTAAAGTTGAAACTCAAATAATTCTGGTCAGCAGGCAACAACAGGCCAACAGGCAGGTTATACGGCCCTTCTGTCGCCTCCCATGTAATGCCATGTAGTTTTTGATAGGTAGAATCTGACGTTGTAGAAGCAGCCCTGGCGATATTGGAGCTATCTGGGTGCACCCCCAGGGCCTCAATCCCTTCCGATTTCCTAAACGACAATGAATTGTCGAATACATTGACCGAGGTAATGTGGGCGGAAATTCGAGTGGTATCGGGTTTTATGGGATCCATAACCGTGAGGATCTGTCCCTCGACCCCGGCCCATAATTTGCCCTCAGCGTCGAAGGATATGCTGTTTTGAGAGAAGTCGACAAAGTCCAGTCCCTTGTCTTTGGCAATGACCTGTGTCTTCCATTTTGCAGTAGCATCAGTCCCTTTGGCCTCCACGATGGCAAGACCTTTGGAGGTACCCAGGTATATTTGCCCATCCTTTACCGCCACATCATAAACATCGTTGGCTGGCAAGCCCTGAGCCGTAGTGAAGGTTGTAATTTTATTGTTGTCCTCATCGAGGATTTGAACCCCCCGGTCGGTGGCGATCCACAACCTGTTCCTGGCATCCAAATTCATAGAATACAGCGTATTGGATATCAGTCCCTGATCCGTGGTGTAGCGCAGCCGAGTGTTTCCGCTCAGGTCCAGCTTGTGTACCCCATCTCCCTGTGTAGCCACCCAAAGGGTAGTTGGATCCGCCTGAACAACCCGATCCTTGCGCATGGCCCCAACCAGGGAATCCGCGTCTATGTAATTCCGCCGCAGTTTCCGATCCAGGTCGATATTCTGAATTTCCCCTGAAAAATGGCTGGCCCATATGGTTCCGTCGTCCGATAGTATGGTGTTAGTAATCCCGTCCCCTTTGAGCTCTGGGCCAAACTCTAAAACTTGTATGGTTTCTGCCTTGGGATCAATAATGCTGATCCCGGCCTGATTCCCCCCTGCCCATATACGACCCTGTTTGTCCTGGGTAAGGTTCGTATTCCTGGGATGGATGAGGCCCTGGGCGACCCCCAGGTGCTTCATTGTATTTGTGGCCGGGTCATAGATATCGATACCCCCATGAGTACCAATCCATATGGTACCGTCTGCCGCTTCCAGGGTGGCCCAAACGGAATTATTATTCAGACCACTTTCCGTGCCATAATTCCCGGGACGGGGTCCGTTGAGGTCCAGCATATAGTTTCCGCCCTGGGCCACAGCCATCCAAATATCCCCTTCGGCACTCCTTCGGATGCAATAGATAAATTGATTCGCGGCCTCAGAGGGTGCTACCTCATACTTGGTGACCATTCCGGTTTTCCCGGAATACTGAATAAGCCAGCCCCTATCCGTTCCAAACCAGAAGTCCCCTTGCGGATCCTGATAAATAGAAGTGAACACGGTATTGCCATCCACACCCAGGTGCTCTGCGGGGATATAGGATAAGGCTGTTTTTTCGGCATTCAAAATATTGATTTTCCCCACGCCCGAAGACCAGATCCGTCCTTCAGGGTCCAATACACTAAAAAGGTTAGGGTTATCTGAGGGTTCAATCTGATAGAGGAGGTTTCGCTGGGAATTCAGGATGTGCGAACCTCCGCGGTAGGTCGATATATGGAGATTATCCGCGGCGTCAAGGAATATTCCAAAACTCCTGTTATTGAGCAAACCTCCACTTTCGGTAAGGTGATAAGCAAATTTCCGATCGAGATCCAGAATCTGAACCCCATTGGATAAGGTCCCCATCCAGAGAAGCCCATTTTCGTCCTCAATCATTTGAAAATTAGGGGAAGGAATGAGGTCCATTTTAATTTCATAGACCAGATTGCTCTTAAAGTCAATCATGGATAAGCTGCCCTGGTTCCCCATCATCCACAGCCTTCCCTTGGAATCTTCAAAGAACAGGTTGATATATTTCGCTTCGAGTCCCTGTTCAAGGTCATAAATGGCCAGGGTCTCTGAGTCATATCGGGCCACACCATTGTTCAGTCCTATCCAAAATATACCCTGGCTGTCGGTGAATTGACCATATGGAAGAGAGGGTAGTCCGAAACTGTTATCCATGGTCAGAACGCCTCTGGTTGCCCCCGGGGCATTCGTGAGTTTGCCTGCCTCCACAATATTGGGATTCCCCAAAGGGGTAACCTTAACTTCCATGGGAACCCGGGGCAAACTATCCAACGAAAAGGGAATAGCCGGAAAGGAATTTAAATCAAAAGGTTGTTCCTCAGGAATTTCTTTCAACGGGAAGGAAGTGCCTGTATTAAAGGGTTTGGTTGGCAGATTATCCCAATTGAATTTTTGGACTTTTGGGGAATTCAGCCCGGGAATCACTTCGGTAACCCAACCTACGGTATCCACCAATGGAGGAGGTAGGTTCCGCACAGTGGGTTGCGGATATCTCCCCTCGGCATAGGGAAAGGGAGGGGCTTCCTCGTTATTCTTGCAACCGATTACAAGAATGAGATACAGGCTAAGTACCAATCTGAGGAAGTGATTATTTGATCTGGTTTTCATCGGTTCATGTTTTAAGCGCTTACTATTATTTTGATCTCCCGTCCTGGCATAGAACACGAGGATACTGTTTTGTTGTAATCTTTAGGCCGGACTTCCCGGCCCGGGTAATTCAATAATAAACTCAGTACCCTCGCCGATTTCAGGATTTAAGGACAATCTCCCGCCATGTGCTTTGAGAATATCGTAGCTCAGGGATAGTCCTAATCCGGTCCCCTGGCCAGTGGGTTTTGTTGTAAAAAAGGGTTGGAAGATTTTCTCAGCAATGTCCTTGGGTATTCCGGAGCCATTGTCAGAAACAGCGATTTGAACCACAAATCGATCATCTTTTTTATTTAAAGAGTGGCTCGTACTTACTTTAACAACAGGGGTGTAGGGTACTCCATCCGTTTTTACTTGGTGGGCTTTCGCTTTTTCATTTACGGCGTAAAAGGCATTGTTGATTAAGTTGAGAAAAACACGCCCGATTTCCTGCTGCATGACTGCTACTTTTGGCAATGATTCATCAAATTCCGTGATAATCTCGGTATTAAAACTCTTGTCTTTAGCCCTTAGCCCGTGGTAGGCCAGCCGCAGGTATTCATCCACCAGGGCATTGATATCTGTAGATTCTTTGCGCCCTTCACTACTGCGGCTGTGCTGGAGCATCCCTTTTACGATACTATCCGCGCGTTTGCCATGGTGGGTGATCTTTTCCAGGTTTTGCTTCAGGTCCCCGGCGATCTCTTTTGCTTCTGAGACAGCTCCCTTTGCGAGTTCTTCATTCATCTCATCGATCAGTTCATGGCTGACTTCGGAGAAATTATTGACAAAATTCAGCGGGTTTTGGATCTCGTGAGCAATCCCGGCCGTGAGCTCCCCGAGGGAGGCCATTTTTTCTGCGTGTATGAGTTGTTTCTGGGTAGCTTGTAACTCTGCCAGTGCTTCTTCAACGGCACTTCGCTTCTGCTCGAGTTCCGCGATGGTCTCTTCGAGCAGGATAGAGGTGGTCCTTTTGACTTTTTCCGTCCGGTCCAGTTTAAAATCAAGGATCTGAATTTGCTTGTCCACGGCTTTGAGCGCCTTTAAAAGCGCCTGCTTCTCTGCCTCAGGTACCTCCTGGCTGGCCTTGATAAAATTCGTGATGTGATCCAGGTTCTTATCCATCAAATTTCTTTTAGGGCGATACAGCAGGTGGTTAGGTTGTGCATTTCGAGGTTTCCACCTGTGGCGCGGGCCAGTTCCGCATTTGAGAACATCCCGGCCATGGGTACATTCCACACATTTTTGATTCCTTCCAGTTCTTCAGACATCAGCGGACCCAGCGACAGGATACGGCCGGCACAGGTAAAAACTACAAGGGCATCTGCCTCAGGCATTTTTGTGTCCTTGAGGTTTTGGGCGCCTTGTACTACTTTTTCCATGACATCCCAGTCGGGGGGCAGTGAAAAACGGACCTTTGAACCCTCGGGGACGGTGCCGCTGGTGTAAAAGGAGTGATCCGTCCAGTCCACGACTAACCCGGGGCGCATCACCGGATCTCCGGCCGGTCTCTGTAATTGCAGGGGGAAATTGGCTGCAATTTCCACCATAAGGTTTGCATTTTCTTCCGTCGGATTTTCAATGCCGCCAAACTTGACGGTGATATCCAGGGCGGGAATATCATCTATGGTGTACACATGGTTGCCCTCGCTTTTTGTTACGGTACGCTCCGTGCCTATGGCCTTCCAGCCGCAGGTAGCGATCCCTTCCATTTTTACTTTGGTCTCATCTATGGCCAGTAAGACCAGTCCTTTGTCGCTTTCCCAATGGTTTGAAAACACAAAGGTCTCTTTAAAGGCGTATTCGTCCCCTGCCGCCCCCCCAAAGGCCTTGATTTGCTCACCGCCTGCATCTTCTAATCCCTTCAGGACCTGCTCACCATCC
>Ga0272441_10003571_pt1 | contig 29429 bp, 34 predicted proteins | sample SSMProp6N_FD_193582 | JGI IMG/M metagenome (GOLD analysis project Ga0272441, IMG submission 193582) | Marine sediment archaeal communities from Little Sippewissett salt marsh, Falmouth, MA, United States - SSM-Prop-6N | ecosystem: Environmental > Aquatic > Marine > Wetlands > Sediment ... | reverse complement strand
AAAAAAAGAAGAAAGAAAACCACAAGAGAGAAGAGAAGACTGAACACGAGTACCGACACGAGAACCCAAACCTAGACGGACGTAACGTTCTGTCACAGGCGACGTCGGATACCGCCAAACATCCTCCAACAACTTCCTCTCTTGCGTTGTCAGCTGAATTGCGCACCCCTCTCTCTTATCCTCTTTTTCCTTTTTACCCTTTTCCGGAATCGCCGGAATCCCGCTGTCTTGGGCTCTCTCCCGCCCGGGGATTCCTCCCTGGGCCGGAATCACACCGGAGAGACCGTTTCGGGCTTCAAGAAGTAAGCCCGTGCCGTCCTGCACCTGTCTGGCCTTCTCCTCGACATTCTGGTCGGTGACCGTTCCCTTCCGGAAGCTGATCAAGGGGAACTTCACCAGGAACGGGAAGAACCAGCGGCCCTGGAGCCGGACCACGGCCCACCCCACCTCCAGCCGGCCGAGGTAGCCGGCCTGCTCGCTGTCCAGGTTCAGGGAATCCTGGATCATGGCGATGTCGCCGCGGTGCTTCAGGTTGAAGGCGAAGGTCGTGTACGTGTTGCCCAGGGCAGGCTTGGAGATCAGGCTCGGGTGCTGGTCCAGGCAGATGACCGACTCGCCGAGTTCGCGGATCTCCCTGAGGAGGACATCGGTGACCGTCTCCTCACCCGTGACCTCCTGTTTCTTGCGGAGCAGGATGTGGTGGGCCTCCTCGACAATAATCGCGTGCTTGAAGGCCTCTCGCTGGGGCTGGGCCATGCGGTAATGGTGGATCCAGAGGAGCAGCGCCTCGATGAGGAACGTCTTGTCGGCGTTGGTGAGGGCGTCGAGTTCCAAGATGATCCGGCGGTCGAGCAGCCTCGCCACGTCGAACGACCGCGGGCTGCTCAGCACGTTGCCCATTTCACCAAAGCAGAGGACCTCGACGGCCCGCATGGCCGACTCCATCCAGCCGGCGGTACGACCTTTGGCCTTGTAAGCCAAAAGCCAGTCCCGGACGTTCGCCATAGTCGGGTAGGCTTTCGGCCGGCCGTCGTAGAGGCCCGCCTGCCGGTACAGGGCGTCCATCGCCCGCATGAGGAGGACCGTCACGCCCTCTCCGAGGTAGTAGGCGTGGCACATGACCTCGATGAGTTTCTTGAGCCACACGGTGGCCGGCGTGCCGGGCGGTGGGATGAGCGGGTTGAAGCGGAAGGGGGCGACGTCGCGGCCGACGGTGAAGATCAGCAGGTCACGAAACTCCGGCAGCGAGGTGAGGTCCCGGTAGTTACGCTTCCAGTCGAAGACGAGGAACGGCTTGCCGGCGTCGACGAGGCCTTTCAGGAGAAGGTACGCGAGGTTCGTCTTGCCGCTGCCCGAGCGGCCGAAGATACCGATGTGCTGGATAAACTCCTGTTCCCTCAGGCCGAACGGGTAGAACCCGTCCTGGCCGTAATGGATCGTCCCTGCCGCGTACTCGCCCGCCGCCAGTTCCTGGGGCGGCGGCTTCAGAAGGACGTACTCGCTCTCAAACGTCTCAGAAAGCCGCTGGGCAAGCGTCACGCGCAGCGTCCGCTCGATGGTCTGCCGGATCGGCGTGTCGGCGACGATGTACTCCTGCCAGAGCGTGTCCAGCTGACTCCCCATCACCGGCCGCAGCTTGCGGAAGACCTCCTCGATGTTCATCCACCCTTCAACCTCCTGCGGGTCGCCACCAGGGCCTTGTATTCGTCCAGAAACTTGCGGCGTTCCTTGGCCAGGTTGACCCCGTTCTCCCAGTACTTCAGCTCCTCGGCCCGGCGGTCCTTGGCTCGGCTCGTCAGGCTCTTGTGGAAACTCAGCCTCAGAAACTCCAGTTCGGGGTAGAAGCCCGTCTTCCACGGCGGCTGGAGCTTGCCGAGATGGCGTTTGACCTCCTCGGCCTCGGCGTCGATCTGTTCGACGAACCTTCTGTTCAATACCTTGCGGCCGGCGAGGGCCTCGTCGATCTCACCGATGGCTTCGCGGAGGTTGGCGATCCGTTCGTCGAGGATGCCGGTGACGGTTTCGCCCCCGGCTTCGGACTCGACGGGCTTAGCAGCACCGATAGCGGGACGACTGGGAAGGTCATTCTTCCTACCTCTTCCTTCGCTTGCCATGCATACACACCCGCACAGACGACTCCCTGAAATTCACTCGTCCCAAGGGATGCCTCCTTTCACGGAGTTCACCCGTCTCGCGCTGAAGGCTTCGGTCGCAGGAATCACAACGAGTTTCCTTACTGGCTCGTCGAACCGGACCACAATGTACGCCCGCTCTCCAGCGTTCCTGGCCAGCCGGAGTTGCCGTCGGATGTACTTGCGTTCGGCTTTTGTCAACAAGATGGAGTTACGAGCCGTGCTCCGCAGTATCCAGCGGTATCGCGTTCCCCTCCCATTCTGCGATGTGAGCACGTTCATGCCCGTCTGCGTCACCCCGACGGTGTGGCCGTGCCTCGTCAGATACGCGTTCCACTCCTCTGCCAACTCCCGAACCGCAGTCTTATCGTTCACGCAGCCGGTTTGTCATCTTGCTTAAAAAGCCTGACACGGCCGATATGCCACACATGCCATCCTAGCGTTCGTGCCGGCATGCGCTGCAGGCCGCGTGCGTAGCCTCCTAAAAGGGCGATGCCAAATTGGTTCCCATGACTGCGAGAAAGACCGAACCATCTACCGAGTCCTGCATGGCGCGGTGGCCGCATGCCGCTCCTCCAATCTGGTTCCCCAGACTCCGAGAAATCCTATCCCTCGAAAGTCCAGTCCTTCTGGGTGAGTCCTATTGTGATGAACCACCGCAGGACAGCGGGGAAGTACCCAGGCGTCGCTCGGGGAAACCACAGGCAATTACCGGACTTCAAGGTCGGCCTTGATCCTGCTGACGGCCGCGGCGAGGGTTGGGGATTGCTGGCACTTCTCGGCTAAGGCGTCCAGAAACCGCAGCATCATGCGGTCGTATCCCATCCTGTTTTCGACGAGCTCCGCCATCTTCTTCTCCAGCCGAGCTTCGATCTCCGACTCCGTGCTGCCTCCCGGGCCGACCACGATCTTGGTTTCCGTGGGCAGGCCGCATTCGCACAACTCGGCGTACAACGGGTTCGTCCTACCGCACCCCGGACACTTCAGGCCGTGGATGGCACCGCCAGCCTTCTCCGTAGGCAGGCCGTTCATCTTCCGCTGGATTTGCTCGAGGTTCGCATAGGAAAGGTGGGCGTAGTGCTTCATCACCTTGGAATCCTTCGACAAGCCGTGGAAGAGTTTGATGGCTTGCTCCGGCCACCCCGCCGCGTGTTTGTGCGTTATTGAGCATGCGCGGAAGAGATGGGGGTAGACTCTCTTAGGGATGCCTGCTTTCGAGGCGATTCCCTTGAGGATCGTATTGACAGTGTAGGAGGTGAGGGGGTTACTCCCATCGCCCTTGAGATTGCTCCAGAGGGCGGCGTCCGGATCGTCCTTCCGGGGATGGTAGTTGACCCACGTGGCAAGGTGCCTGCGGCACGCTACGAGGGGGATCGTCCGCGGGCGGGTCTTGCTTAGCGGAAGCGTCGCCTTCACTGTCGGGCCTGCAAACTCAAGGTGCCGTACGTTCATGGAAAGCATCTCGGCCACACGAGCACCTGACTCGTACAGGAACGAGACTATGGCCTTGTCCCGCGGACTCTGCGCGTGCCTTATCATCTCGAGTACTTCCTCAGCCGAGAGAAGTTGCTCCGGCTCCTTTATCCTCGTGGTGTCCCCGCTGGTCTTGATCCATCGGACTTTCCGCGGGTACTCCTGGTCGTCGCCTTCCAGCCAGCGATAGAACCGTTTCACTGTGACCTTGTACCCGTGGAGCGTGCCGAGGGAATACTGCCCGCCGTCGTGACGGGCGTTGCCTTTGGAGAGGAACGTCAGCAGAGAACGGAGATCCGTCTCCGTTACGGCATCGAAATCCTTGCCAAGCCAGCAGCCCAACTTCCGGAGTTTGTGCGTATAGAAGGTGAGACGGCGGCTTGACACTTCGGGCGAAATGTGGTTGAGGAAGCGAAATATCATCTCCTTGTTCCTCGCCGACAACTCCCTGGAAGCGGCGACCATCTCGAGCCCCAGAACTGGCAAGGTCACGAATGTGCCTGGCAGGTCCAGCCTCTTGGCGAGGGCCTTTGCCTGGCGGTTCTCCTGGCTCTGGAATGCCGTTCCCTGCATCACCACGTTAATCACTTCCTGTCTTTTTAAGGAAGCGACGACAGGGCTTGCAGGTCATGCAGATTAGCCCCGCCAGGGTTAGACCGCCGCGGAAGATAGCCCTTCAGTTGAAAGCCGAGATAGCCGCTTCCTGCTATTCCCTTGTCGCGCTGGCTAATAAAGCTTCCGGTCAACGGCATGATTGGCAGACTGCGTGGGGTTCACTAATAAGAAATATGGGGCAAGTTTCATCTAATGGTGCACCAAAGTCCTACGAACGTCATCGTCGACGACTCCGTCCTTGGACAAGAATTCCTTCCTCCCGATCTCGCTGCCCGCCACTCTCAGCTCAGTTTACTAGAGGCGTGCCTAGAGCCGGCGAGGCATGGCCGCAAGCCCACGCACGCTTGGCTTCACGGTAGCCCGGGGTCAGGCAAGACTGCAGTGGCCAAGTCCGCGCTAGCCAAGGTGGTACGCGAGGCGGGCGTAGCCGGCGTCACAATAAACTGCTGGGAGAGAGACTCGCTGTACGAAGTGCTTGACCAGATGATTACCGACCTGAAGGTGTTCCACGCCGAAGAACACCGAAGCAGCGTGAAACTCGAGAGGTTGAAGCGGTGCCTGGGAGAGAAGCGGCTGGTCATTCTCCTAGACGAGATAGACAAGGTGCCTCCAGCCGAACGGTCGAAGATACTGTACACGCTCGACGAAATGGGAAATACGGGGCTGGTTTGTGTGTCGTGTTCTATGTCTGCACTTTTCGAGCTGGAAGAGAGAGTGAGGTCAAGGATCAATCCGCGCACCATCAACTTCTCGCCCTATTCCGCAGAAGAAATCATCGAAATCCTCACCCGTAGAGCCCACCTTGCCATCGCCTCCGGTGCGTGTCCCCCCTTTCTTATCAAGCGCATAGCGGCGGCCTGCTCCGGGGACGCTCGCGTGGCCATCCAGACCCTGAGAAACGCTGCCGAGTCCGCCGAGCACGCAGGACGGGCCTCGCTCACTCCTCGCGACCTCGTCTCGGGGTGGCACGACAGTCAGCGGGCCAAGGCGAGCGACGTTCTGCGTAGACTCACTGAAGACCATCGGTTGCTTTGCGGAATCGTGTCTCGCAGCAAGGAAATCCTCTCCACGGATTTACATCGCCTCTATCTAAGGCGGTGCGCACGGCACGGTCGCAATCCGGTAGCAGTGCGGACGTTCTCGAGTTACGTCAACCAACTCGTCCAACTGGGCCTGATTGGCTGCGAGCGCGCACGCGTTAAGGGCAACGTGCGACTGCTCAAAGCCGCGAAGTGAACCGGGCGGGCTTACAGCACGTCAGCCTTCGTTTTCGAGGGTTGGTGCCGGTCTCATTGCACTTGCATGCACGGCAAGCCGCGTGCGGTAGCCTAAAAAGGCCTTCAGCAAAGAGGGACCTTAGGCGAGCTGCGACGTCTTGTGTTTCCCCTCCTGTTGCGCCCTATTCGCGGTCTCTCATACTCTTCAACTCACACATCGTCATCCCAGCCGTTTCGCGTACGCACGCACACGATTCGGCAAGACGCCCAGAAAGGCTGAAGGCGACCCCTGGTCGCCACTGCAGTGGAACCGCGGTCGAGGGCCGTGGTCCATGCGTGATTCTTAGTGCACACCCATTGTCTTGGGTTCGTCTTTCGTTGTCCCGTGCCGGTGACGGTCATCGGCACGACCCGACCACCATCCGTTGCGAAAAGGAGACCCCGTCATGGCGTGGAGACCGTATGACCAACTCGTGGAGGGCGAACTGGACAACACCGTCCCCGGCAAAGTCACCGGGTGGCTCCGGTTCGTCGGCACGGACGATGTCGTCAGGCTGGACCTCTCGGGTAACTTCCACCGCGACATCCGCGGTACGAAGATCTGCCTCACCGGCTGCGCGCTCGACAACGAGACGAACCGCCGATACATGGAAGGCTTTTCGACTGTCCAGACTGGCGAAGCAGGTGACATCACAGCAGGCCGGCCGCCGCAGGACTACGTCGACTACCCCTACATCGAGTGGTACAGCGAGCAGAATGGACGGGTCGTTCTGGAACTGGACAAGGAACAGGTCGAGGTCCTAGGCCGGCCCATTCCCGCCTGCGAATCGGACCCGGTCTCACGCACGGAACAGGACCGGAAGATGGGCCGTTTCCTGGGTGGCGTGGCCTCGGAACTGCATTTGCCTCCGACCGGCGTCATCCAGCTCGCCGGCCCAGGCACGCAGCCGCAAGCCCAAGGCGAGAGCGCCCAGCAACCCGGCGGCATGACCCTCCTGACCACCGAGATCCGCAGACGGCTCCCGCCCCTCGGCTCCCAAGACGGCCTCGGCGGCAAGGCAGTGGCTCACGTCAAGTTCTTCACGCCCGACTCGAACTGGACCTGGTGGGCAACGGAGGGACAGCAGGAAGGAGACGACTTCACGTTCTTCGGCCTCGTCGACGGCTTGTGCAAGGAACTCGGGCACTTCTGCCTATCCGAACTCCAGAACGTCCGCGGGGCCCTCGGCCTACCTGTTGAGCGCGACCTCTACTGGCAGCCCAAGACGCTCGAAGAGATCGCCCCCGAAATGTTCGCGCAAGGGGGCAGGCCATGAAACCCTTTTGCGACAATCCGTCGTGCGATAACCCAGGCTTCAAGGAAGTGCGCGTCTCCGTCAGAAAGGCAGGAGACGAGACACGGACTCTGTGTGCTCCATGCGAAGAAGCCTTCACCTGGGGCGTTCAGCATGGCACGTTCCTGGCCGGGGCGGATGACCGACTGCTGGACCTCGACGGCCGCGAACTGGCGACAGTGCTGGCGGCGCTTCGATACTACCAGAGCGAGAATCTCCAGGACGATGGGGCGGTGGCGGACCAGGCCGCGGGGGACATTGCCTCTGACAGCGGTCGGTTTCAACCACTTACCCGTGAGGAAGTCGATGGCCTCTGCGAACGTCTGAACTCCCCGCCCGTGCCGCCTGCAACGCCAAAAGGGCTGCAGGTCATCCTTGCCGTAAGAGGCGGCGTTGCGGAGGTGCTCCAGAAGCCGATAGGCGTTGCTCTGACGCTGTACGACTACGACGTCGAAGACGGCGGAGAAGGGCTCTCCCGCGATCCAGACGGAAAGACCTGCCGGCTCTTCGAGTGGCGCGCGGACGTAGAGGTCGCCGGCGCATAGTGCCGCTCCTTGCTCAGCAATCCCTTGCCCATGTCCCTGGACTTGCCCAACCGTCGTGCCCTAGCCAGACCCTCCTGACGGTCTCCTCAATTCCTACCTGATCAGGTCGGCCTACCGTCGTCCCCCACGAACCTCATAAGGAAGGAGGTCACCATGCGCCCAGAAGGCCACCGTGCGCGCGCCCCGCCTCTGTAACGGGGGCGGAATGAGAACGGCGCCGTTAACGTGCAATTCCATGAGACTCCGAACCCAAACCGAAAGGAACCACGTATGCAGATCCTCTTCATCGACAATGACGGTGGCGGCTTCGCCGACTACGTGCAGGTCGCCGAGGGCACAACCGTCGAGCAGTTCTTCGCCAGCCAGATGGCCGGCCGCAAGCCCGAGGACTACCTCATCCGCGTCAACCGCCAGCCGGTCTCCCGGGACCAGGTCCTCCAGGAAGGGGACCGCGTCACGGTGACGCCAACGAAGATCGAGGGGGCGGCGTAGGCCACGCCCGGCGACAGTGAGCGCAAGGGGCGCCTGCCATCTGTACACGGCCGGCGTCCCTTCGCCATTTCAGAAAGGAGCGTCCCCGTGAAACGACCCCTGACAGCAAAGCAACTCATGCGCGTAGCTGGCCGGCTCCACGACCAATTGCAGGCCGGCACGGTCACGCGACTGCTGAACCTCGAAGCCCAACTCCAACAGGTGGTCACCGGTGCCGAGCATCTCCGAGCAGACCGCTGCAAACTCCACCTGTGCCAGCAACGCGGCTGGATGGGGCCGGTGCCCCGGCTACTGAGTCGTGTCGAGCGCTCAAGCCGCGAACTCTCCTACGCCCTCTCGGGCCTGGAGCGGGCGGGACAGGCCGTCGGCCAGCGGGGCCCTTCGCTTCGGGAGGTCCACGCCGAGCTCCAGCAGGCCCAGAACGAGTTCGGCTCTTTCCATTACGACCGGCGCATGGGCGAGCTCAGTGTCGTCACCGAGCCGGTCGAACTGGAAGGTGTCTACCTCGGCCCGTTCGAGATCTACCTGGAGATCCAGAGCCTGACCGACCTGCGTCGCGTCCCGTACCGGGTCGTGGCCCTCGATCCGCACCCAGCCGCCTGCAACGCCGCGGTCACCCACCCGCACGTCAGCGAGGAGAGGCTGTGTCCGGGCGACGCGGGCGCGGCCATACGCACGGCCCTCGACGCCGGCCGCGTGTGCGACGTGTTCACGCTCGTCCGGTCGGTCCTCATGACCTACAACTCCGAGTCGCCGTACGTCTCGCTGGACGACTGGTACGGCACCACCTGCTACGAGTGCGGGTGCATGATGCCGCCCGACGAGGTCCGCTGGTGCGAGATCTGCGGGCACGACTACTGCGGCGAGTGTGCCGGATACTGCCATCGATGCGACGAAACCACGTGCCTCGGTTGCCTTGGGACCTGCCCAGTTTGTGAGGAGCCGACCTGCACGTCCTGTATGACCGTCTGTCCGGACTGCGGCCGCGAGCTGTGCGGCCTGTGTCTGGAAGAGACCCTGTGTCCCTGCCACGAAGAGGAGGAAGAAACCGATGACGACGAAACCGAAGACCAACCCGCAGACCGAAGCGCCAGCCCAACCGTCCAAGCAGCCACTCAGAACGACGGAACGTAAAGACGGCCAAGGCAGCGCGGCCGCTGATGCAGAAGGAAAGACCACGGGCCGGTCCCATGCCAAGAAGGCCGGTGCGACACCACTCAGCCCCATCCTCCGGTTCTCGCCCACGGCCTGGGCCAAACTCCTGTTCTTCCGTGACCGCGGCCAGACGGAGGTCGGGGGCTTTGGCATCTCGGCCGAAGACAACCCGCTCTACATCGAGGACTTCGTCAGCGTCGCCCAGGAGGCCACCTCGGCCAGCATCTCGTTCGATGACGAGGCCGTGGCCGACTTCTTCGACCGCCAAGTGGACCTTGGCCGGCGGCCTGAGCAGTTTGCCCGCGTGTGGGTCCATACGCACCCCGGCGGCAGCCCTGTCCCGAGCAGTGTGGACGAAGAGACCTTTCATCGCGTCTTCGGCCGTTGCGACTGGGCCGTGATGTTCGTCCTGGCCCAAGGCGGCAAGACCTACGCCCGGCTCCGGTTCAACGTGGGCCCGGGGGGCCAGGTCATGGTTCCGGTCGAGGTCGACTACGCTGAGGCGTTCGACGGTGCCGACCACGAGGCTTGGGAAGCCGAGTACAAGGCCACCATCCGGACGGGCCGATGGTCTTGGGACCTCGATCCGCCTATGCCGGACCGGCACGCGGACAAGGTCTTCGGGGCCGATCCCGTGGAGGCCGACGTAGCACTCTGGGAGGCCGACGACTGGATGGCCGCCTTCGAGGAGTTGCCGCTGGAGGAGCGGCGGGCGGTTCTCGAGGAACTGGCCTCTCGGCCTGACCTTTGGCACGAGGCCCAGGAGGTGATGCCATGGTGACTCAACCGACTCAGTCGAACGAACGCTACAACCGTCAACAGGACATCGTGCCCCCTGACCGCCTGGCTGCATGCCGGGCCACGATCGTGGGCGTGGGTGCGATCGGACGGCAGGTGGCCCTGCAACTAGCGGCCATGGGCATCCCGTGGCTGCAACTGGTCGACTTCGACGTCGTCGAAGAGAGCAACCTGGCCAGCCAAGGCTACCTGGACGACGAACTCGAGCGGCCGAAGGTCGAGGCCACCGCGGACCTGTGCCAGCAGATTAACCACCGCCTGGAGGTTCATGAGGTCCAGGACTGCTTTCGCCGCAGCATGGAGGTCGGCAACGTCCTCTTCTGCTGCGTCGACCGGATCGACACCCGCCGCCTGGTCTGGGAAGGCGTCAAGGACCGCGTGGACTTCTTCGCGGACGGCCGGATGACCGCCGAGGTCCTCCGCGTCCTGATGGCCTGCGATCCCGAGAGCCGCGAGTACTACCCAACCACGCTCTTCACCCAGGACGAGGCCTACCAGGGCACATGCACGGCCAAAACCACCATCTACTGCGCTAACATCGCCGCCGGCCTCATGCTGGCCCAGTTCGCCAAGTGGCTCCGGCGGTTGCCGGTCGACCCGGACGTGTGCCTAAACCTCCTGACGACCGAACTCGCCTCTCTTGCCCCACCGTAGGCCCATACCCTCAGGGCGGCGGCGCAGGCCCCGCCGCCCATGTGCCGCGTCAACTTGGCGGGTCCGGCTGCGATTTGATCTTGTTTAGGCGGTTCGTACAACCCACAAATAACCCACACAAGTTTCACGAACCTGCCAAAGACGTTCGTCACCTCCTGTCCCGAGGGCCTCCTGCCACCGTCTTCCGTGGCATCTCTTCAGAGGCCCGCCCTGGCCCAGGCCTTGGCTTGGCCATTCCTTGGGCCACCCGTGCGTGTCGCACGGCGTGCCCAGTTGCTGCCCTGCTGCACCAGTCCCTGAGTCTACGCCCAATTTCTTCCGCGGCAGTCGCCTGTCGCCTGCTCACAGAGTCGCCTGTTCCAAGGCGACGCCCACAAGTCCTCACTTCCTGCCCCCGCCGCCTCACCCCTCTCACTGCTCGCCCGGATACTCGCCCCAGCACAGGTGCCACCAGGCACACCGGTGGCCGCCCAGGGCGGCGATGCAGCAGTCTTTGCACACCCTCAGCCGCTCGGGGCGGCCCCACATCACCCGGCCGGGCTCCCGGCCCTTGAACGAGGCCTCGACCCGGTCCCAGGACTCGCAGCACGCGGCCGGCCCCTCCCGCCGGCAGACGAAGCACTGGGCTGCATCCGAGAACGGGTCCGAGGCCGCCCCGTGCCGCCTGCCCGCTTCACCGTCTGAGCCGGTCATGCCAAATCACCTCCGTCCTCCCCTTGGCGAGGCCCCTAATCTCGGTTCGCCTGCCCGCCTTGGCGGTCGGAGACCGCAAGCGAGAATTAGGGGCCGAGCTGGTCTGCGGAGGTGATTTGGCGCCCTGCGGCTCAGGACCGGCCGGGCAGGCGCGAGGCCCGCCTCGCCCCGTGGCCGGCTGCGGCCACCCTCAGCGCGGCGGGTCCAAGCCCGCTCGCGCCACGTCCCCGGCGCGGCCCCCATGGACGCGGCCGTAAACGCGGGGTCGCGCTTCCAGCCTTGCGCGATGCCCACCACACGCCACGGGGCCGCCTACCCGCAGCCAGCCGCGCAGCGCCATGGCCCGGCCGCTCCCAGGCCGCGCTGGGCACCCCACGCCGCGGTGCCTACAATGCCAGCCGCCGCGGCCCACCCCACGCCCGAGGCATCGCCCTGATCGCGCACGGCGGCCATCCGCGACGCGCGAGGACGCGCACGCAGGCCACACGTAGGGCGTCGCGCGTCACGGCGCAGGCGGCGCGCCGCGTCCAACACCCCAGCAGACGCACCCAGGCCTGCGCGTCACGCGCCCGGTATGGATGGCCGCGCCCACGCCCTGTACGCGCGATCCGGCACGTCCCATGCCACGTGCGGGACGTCGCAACGGCCACGTCGGACACGTCGTGCCGCAGGCCGCAGCCCCCCCTGACAAGCGCCGCTGACCCGTTACCCGGGACGAACCGTTACCCGTTCAACGCCTGGGTGGCCGGCCTCCTGCACCCGCCGACGCCTGCCAGCCCCGTCGACGGCGTGCACCTCGTCGAAGCCCAGCCGCCTGAGCTCCCCGGCCGTGGGCCTGGTGGCCTGGAAGGCCCGCCACATTCGCTCGGCCTCGTGCAGCGCAAGCCGGCCCGTCCTGTGACACCGTGCGAGGACCGCCCCCAACGCCACGTCGAAGAGGACGAAGACCTTCCGGTGCCGGCGGTTCGGCCCCTGCACGGAGTGCCACCTCGCCTCCGGAGACAGGTGGCAGGCGTCCAGCACCACGTTCCGGCCGGCCCTCAACGCAGCACATTTCAGCTGGTCGAAGGCCTCCCAGACCCTCGGCTTCGCGCGGGCGTCGCCGAACCGCGCGCCCAGTCCCCATCGAATCCGGTCCGAGCTCACCACCTCGAAGCCTCTGCAGTGCCGCGCCGCAAACGTGGACTTGCCCGCGTGCGACGGGCCGCACAGGACGAGCAGCACCGGCCGGGCGTGGCTCTCGCTGCCGGCTCTGCGGACGCTTGACATAGACCATCACCTCCGGCCGTCCCTTGGCCGGGCGAGCCATCAGCTTCAGGTAATATTACGATTCTGTATATTCGCCTCGCCTTCTTTCCATGAAGCTTGAACCGCCGATGCACAAGGCGGTAGCCCCAGAGAAGACGCTAGCCTGGCACGTGCACCGGTACACAAACGCAATCGATCGTTGAATACGAGGATTATAGCTGCACCTTATCGATTTTCTCAATAGGCCCATCGCGGAAAAAGGAGCGGTAATATGTACCGGCCACGACAACAGGGGCGCCTAAGACCATGATTGGGTAGAATGAGGCAGGAACATTAGAACCCTCCCGAAAGTGATCGGCGTATTCTGCCATACATGCTCCAATGCGTGTGTCTGACACTCTTCGTGTGCGTCGACTGCGGTATGCATAACGGCCCATAATGACCACAACAGTGCTGCGTAACTTCCGATGGGCATGTGCGAGGAAGGGTATTCAGCAGCTAATACCTAGTGGGTATACGTATTAAAATGTTTTTCTCCCCATCGCTGCGAGAAGCCGCTGGTTACGCCGCTGAAGAAGAACAAGATGGTTATGGCCAGTGCCGTGTCAATGGCCGATAACATCCGCAAAGGGATCCAGCCATACCGTCGAGTGCATATACTGCATACGGCTGTTATGCATCCGTACAGGCTGAAAGACCAGATCCAGCCGGCCAGAACCGCCTTTTTCGACACTTCTTCATGCCCTGGAGCTTTGTGCATGCCCTCGATAGATTCTCCAAGCTTGTCAAAATCCATGTCGAAAGGAGCAAGCGAGAATACGCGGGTGATAATCAACTTATCATAGCGGACCTTACGTCGTCTTGATGTCCTTCCCCGAGCTAGACTGAGTCTGCATCTAAGCCACCCCAGAAGGCAATACAGGGTAAAGGCCGGCAACCACAAGTAGGGCCACAACCCAGAGATAGCGAACAGGCAGGCGCCCCAAAAGCCAAGGGCGTAATCGGAAACGACTTCCCATGTATTTGCCCAGCCAATAGCCTTGAACAGGCCTGATTTGGACGACCAGTTGAGCCAGCCATAGTAATAATCAGTCTGCTTTAGCATCAGGTAGAACGTGAACAGAAAGAGCATGCCTCGCTCAAACCAACCATCCCATGTCTGCGGCCAGTAGAGCGGATCCGTTGTGTGTGGCATTATGTGTAGCGGAGGGGTCTGAAGACCGAATGCAATCAAACAACATGCGACTATTATGGCCTTGCACCAACTGGATGGCAGACATGGATACAGCGGCTCGGGAATATAATTATCGCGCTGTTCGCCCTTTGTTTGCTTCATGACACCCACCAGAATGGCTGTCAATCAGGTAGAGCAATCCGACTATCCGAGGAAAGATAGTAGATTCGGCAGCATTGGTCAATCAATTTCAAGAGCACCTCCGAAACCTGATGCGTTGGATTAGCTGGTTATCGGCACCATGAGCCAGAGAGATTTTGCACAGTACGTGCCGAGAGGTAGGTGAGGCAGAAGCTGCAGAGTGGCACCAGTCAGAGAACTATTGGACGGGATGATCATTTCCAACTGCTGCGGTTGCCAATCATGATCGGGGCATCTCTTGGACCTTCTTCATTAGCAAATCCCTGATCTGGTCGTCCTTCAGTAATTGAGCAACCAGTTCGCCAGTCTTCGCTTCTTCTAAATCAGCTTTTAGAATATCTGCTGATGCCTTCTCATCCAGAGGCAGGCCGCATCTGCTGCACATCGAGTTTGTGGCCGGATTCTCTAGCTCACACCGCAGACACTTCTTTGGTGTCATGGTGTCCTTCTCTTTCTTTGTCTGGTCATCTTGTATGCCATGCAGCCTTAGGATCGCACTGTCGACGTCGCGTCCGGATAGATGAACGTACGTGGCTGCCATCTCCGAGGACTGAGTCCACCCAAAGTAGATCTTCATCTGGGCTTCGGTGAGGTGGGTTGCCAGGTGCGTAGCCCGGGCATGCCGGAACGCGTGCGGGTTGACGGGCTTTCTGATGCCGGCCTTTTCAGCTAACCGGCTGAGCATGGATCTCACGGCACCATAGGCCATTACCTCCCCTTTGGGTCCGGTCCATAAGTACGCTTCCGGATTGTGGTTATCCGGATGCTTATTCAGCCATTCCTGGACCGCTGGCACCGAGGACACAATCCGGACACGCCTGGACCCGGTCTTTCCAAAATGGGGTACAGAAACAACTGCTCCATGTTTGTCGAACTCGATAGAATGTAATCGAAGGAAAAGTATTTCGCCGATTCGGCAACCGGTTTCGTAGATCATGCTCACGAATGCACGGTCACGAACGCTCTGTGTCACGCTAATGAGTTTTTGCACTTCTTTCTTAGTGAGTATTTGCTCCGGCAGCCTGTGCTTTTTCGTTCCTGAGGAACTGCATCGGATCCATTTCACCAAGTCCGGGTAGTCATCCGCGTCTTCTAGCCACTGGTACACCTTGCGAACCGTTATTTTGAGTTCCATTTTGGTCAACATGCTGTAATTGGACATTTCGATCTCCCGCACCACACGTTTAATGTCGTCCTTCGTCGCGTCCCTGAAGTCTTTGCCCAACCATTTCGCCAGTTTCCTTAGATAGAAGATGTACTTGACAGCTCTGCCCTTGCTGAGGCCTTTGGTCAGGCACTCGTCCGCGAAACCTGTAATAACTGACTTGTTGCTCTGTGATAAGGATGACTGCTTAAGAGCATCCAAGGTCCTCCTTAGTCGCTTGCTGTAATCGGATATTTTCTCTTCCATAGCATCTCCTGGCCGGATTGCTATATGAGCCTTCTCCTCGTATCGTGCCAGGCATGCCACAATGCGCTGGATAGTCGCACCGCAAGAAATCAGCTGCTTTTCGCTTATCGCATCGTGTTTTCGGGTGTATGCGGGAGGTGAGCGACGGCTCCAAACAGCTGTGCGGAAGGCTTAATTCCGGCCAATTTCTACATTCTATAATTGCCATCGGGTAGATATAAACGTTTCGGTCTATGCGGCTGGTACGCATCGCACAAACGGTGCTATGCTAGCCATCTGCCTTCTCGCGCGTCCAGCCCGCGGCCGAAGGCCGGCAGGCAGAATGAGCGAGCCTGGCCGCCTTGCGGCCGGGGTGATGGCCCAAGCGGCCGGACATGTCAGGCGGGGAACGCCCTGGGCGTGGCCCGGCGCCGGCCCCCACGCCCAATTGGCCGGCTGCAGGCCCCACGCCGGCCCGAGCCTGGCCGGAGCCTGGCCGGAAACGGGCCGGCAGGTCACCTCTGCCAGCCCTGCTCGCGCATCGCCTCGAAGAACGCCCGGCTCACCGGCGCGAGGATCACCGAGACGTGCACGTCGCCCAGTTCGCCTTCCGGGCACGCGACCGAGTAGCACCGGCAGAAGCGGTAATGCTTCAGCCGCTCCTCGTCGTACGTCTCCAGCACCTCGCCGAAGATGACCAGGCCCTCGCCCAGGTAGATGAACCGCTCACCCGGCTTCAGCGCCGCTTGCCACGGCTTGACCCGGGCGTCGGCCGCCTTGCGGCACTCTTCGATCCGCGCCATGGCCTCTTCGTGCGTGGCGAAGAACTCAACCTCCATGCATCTCACCCCCCGTTGTTTGAAGCAGGCCCGCGGCCGGAGCCCGGTCCCGAACCCGAAGGCGGGATGGCCGGCCCCCGCCCCCTTGGCTCGCGTCCCGCCGGTCCAGGATAGCCCGGCCCACGGCCAGCCACGTGAGCTGCGCCAGTTGTGGGCACAGCACCGCGTCCGGCCTGTCCATGTCCGGCGACGCCGACGGCCACTCCTTCTCGAGGTAGGCCACGACCTCCGAGTACTCGTCCCGCGTCAGCCACTCGTTGACGCGGACCACCCCGGCCCGCAGCCCGGCCTCGGCCGTCCGCAGTTGCATGCAGATCCGGCCGTCGCTCAGCCGCTGCTTGGCCTCGACCACGGCGTAGCGCGTCGCCGAGAGCGCGAGCCGCCTCGCGTCGAAGATCTGCTCGCCCGGCCTGACCACCAGGAGCGGCTTCTCGACGCTCTCCCGGATGGCCTGCTGCGTCGCGTTCTCCGGCCATAGCCGGTACACTGCGGCCTCCACCCGCCGGTCACCGTCATTCCCGCAGGACGGCTCGGGCGGGCCTTTCTCACCTCCTGTGATTACAAGGAACTCGCCGTCCATGTAGGACGTTACGCGATTCCCGTTCGCCTTGCCGATTCTTGGCATACGCAATCACCTCCGCCCACTTCTGAGCCTGAGTGAGCCATCTGCCTTATCGCGCGTCCAGCCTGCGGCCGAAGGCCGGAAGGCAGAATGAGCGAGCCTCAGGTCACCGGCGGAGGGGATTGCTTGCCCGGCAAGAATCGGGCGTGGCGGGAATCGGCGGGCGTCCTCTTGCTGTTCTTCATCGTAGAGCAGCCACCAGATTCTGCCCATGCCAAGTGTCCGACCGGCGCGGGGACTACCCTTGACAGAAAGTGCGAGAAGCTCAGGACACTACAAGGACAACCAGATGACGAACTTGGGGAATCTCGGCGGCACCTTCAACTGATGGTCAGTTACCGGTTCTTGCCTCTCTTCAGCCTTGCCTGTATCGCCTTGGCCACGATTGCTCCAAATGCAGTGGCGCGCTCAACGCCATTGTCTCCCTTCGCAATCGCCACGAGCAGCTCCCCAACCGTTCTACTGTCAAAGTTCGATTTGATCGCAATATCTGTCGCGTCATCAATTGAGAGTGTCCCTCTCTGGAGCTCGGCTCTTTGGATCCGCCGAGTTTCGCTACCGCCAAACAACTGCCCCTGACTCGGAGTGCGCTGTTCCCTCGACCGAGTTTCCTCCGCGCGTTGCGCAGGCACTAGACTGTCTCCGATTGCCACCTCGTTGTCCCTCCGCTTCATCAACACTCTCTGGCCGAAGTCAAGTTCATACCATTGCCAAAACGTCCTCTGTTTCCCCTTCCGCTCATAAGGTTGGCCACAAGGAACAGCCTTTCCAAGGCCTGCCACAACCCAGTGCCCGCTGTTCTTGCCAACACAATCAGTTTCCCTCTGGGGGCTTCGCCAAAACAGCAAATCAGGATACGGGTGGTTTGGCACCGATTCTCTTTGGCTAATGCGGTACAACCGCTCGGCCTCCGCCTTCATATACGGCGAGTCAGCCACTTGGCCCTCGACGTCCACAGAGGACGCTGCCCCCACAATCGCTCCCGCCATCGTCGCTATCGTATCCGTGTCTGAACCCAGCATGTTTGCGGCTGCCTGCACGCATGCATAAGGGTTCTCACTAAACAGAAACGCCAAGAACGTAGCGAGCACTGCGGTCTTCGTTCCGGAGCCTCTCCTGTCCTTCGAAAAGCATCCCAGTTCTGTGACAGCATTGGCATAGAGTTCGTGTGGTTCATTGCGTAATGACGCAACACCGAGCATATTACGCAACGCAAGTAGGTCAGACGCGACTTCCCTGCGCGCCTCCTCAAAAGCCTTACTCATCTCCCGTCCCGACTTCTCTTCCCAGAGAGGAATCCAGAACGTACCGAGGGTTTCATCGCTATGCAACACGGAGGGGACTGATTCCAGCTTCGACGTGATAGCCATCCATTCCTCTGGGCCTGGGGCTTCTCTGTGGAGCAAGGCGTGACGCAAACACAGCCCGTGGAATATAGCCCCCACTATGCCACGGAAATGGCCGTGCGTAGTGACTGCATTACGGACGATGTTACGAACCACCGTAGTGTCATCCCCATCGCGAGGAGCAGCCCAGACGTGAGGTTGGATGCGCATGGCCGCGCCGTTACCGCCTGCGGAAGTGTATTCGGAGTACTTAGTCGCGAAGAAGTTGCTGCACCACTGGACATTGGCTTTGGCCAGTGCTCGCGCCGCAGACTTCGTGCCCCTTCCGCCTCCCAAGGCATAGCTTCTCCAAACCGGCAGTTCGACCTTTGCGAAGGCTTCGACGTCGAATCCCCCATCGCTCCGTATAGCTCTGCTTGTAGCGAGGCGCAGTTGAGTGTCGTCTGAATAGCAGCCAGCTGGTAGTTCGATCGAGATGCCAAACCGGCCACCTACCCTCCGCGTCCAGGGAATGGCGGATGTAATCTCCTCGCGTCCGGTTCTGCGCCGGACGGCCGTTTTATCGGCAAACTCGGTGATAAAGCCAAGCACATCGCCGTATGCCGCCCATAGCACAGATCGCCTGACACTCTCTCGCGTAACCATTGTTGGCTCTTCCCGACTACGCAAAACGCCCAGCGTCAGTCTCACAAGAGATGGTGCTCACTGAGAGGGCCGCGAACATCGCGTGCACCTCGTCAAGATGCTCATCATCCCGCACAAAGATACCCTGGCAGTCCTCCAAAGGCAACTCCCCAGGGTATAACACTTCAGCCTGGAAGCACGTTGGCTGAAAGGAAGCAGTCTCCGCCTGCCTTTTGACTGTGCAGCCGCACCATCGAGTGATACGAGGAGAAAACAGGGCTTCCAAGCCCTGAGGCCCACTTCGACGGATAACACCCGTGTACATGTTGTTCGTTGTGGCAAAGACCACACCATCGTGGGCCAGAATCCTTGGGTCGAATGACAGAACGCACCACCAGCCATCGAGAGCGCGATGCCAGTTTCCCTCCGAGATCCTGAACAGGTGTGAGTTGATTCTCGAAATCGAAAGATTCACGTAATTGTGCCAAGCGGCGTCTCGGCTCCGGTCAGGGCAGTTGAGCTTGAGGATGTGCTCCAGGTACTTGTCCCGTGACAGCCGTGCCCGTGACTTGACCGCGCCCGTTGCCAGAATCCCGGCAAGCCCGTGGTTAGTAGTAAAGTGCAAAATGTCACTGATGCCGCGGCTGGCGATGATTTCCTCAATAGTCATATCGCCGTCTCGCGATACGTCGCTGGCGCCAGATGCCCAATGAGCGAAGACGCATCTGAGGGCTTGTAGCCAATCACTACCCCTTTTCTGGCACGCGTAATCGCCATAGCCAGAAGACGTCGGAGATTATCAAGGGTCGAGTCTTGGGGGTCTGCGCCATGAGGCGTAACCTCTTCGTTCAGCCCCAAGATGAGAACATGGTCGAATTCTAGGCCCTTTGCAGAGTACATTGTGGAAAGCGCGATATTCTCGCGGCCTTGGGGCCATTCAGAACGGCGAGTAATGTCGACGAAACCGAATGAGTGCTTACTAAGGGCTTCCCGCAGCGCGCGAAACCAATTGCCGCCCTTCGGCTTCAGGAATGCGACCGACTCCGAAGCAACATCGGCCTCCTGCCGAAGATAATCCATGGCGAAGGCAAGCTGTCGCGAGTACTTGCCTTTAAGCACGACGGGCACTGGTCCGTGGCGGTTGCAGGTCTTGAAGTCTGGGAATGTGCCGTCATCGCCGACGTCTATGCCGTCAAGTAATGGCAACGCGAAGCGACAGATCTCGATTGTATTGCGGTAGTTCCGCTTCAGGCGGTGACTCTGACGTATGTTAACCCCGGCCTCCCGCCAAGTGAAGCCGCGCGGATAGATTCGCTGGGCTGCATCCAGGACGAAAGTGACTGAAGACGGGTCGGCGGCGGCCTTCATCAGGGCTCGGACTTGATTGGCTGAGAGGTCTTGAGCCTCGTCGGCGATGATCACATCGTATGTGGGAGCCCCTTTTTGGGCAAGGATAACGGCGAGATCATTCCAATCGTATACGCCGTGTGACTTCTTCCAGGCGCCATAGGGATACACAACCTCCTCGAGGAGCCTTTGCCTCATGTCGCGGTCGACACGGGGCGAGACTCCGCGCCCTTCGCGCCGGCAGGACAAATACTCAGCAAACTGAGATGGCAAGAACCTCCCCAGAATGTAGTCGATCTCCGCCATCAAGAAATCCATCGGGAGCGAGAGTCCTCGGCAAAGGGTTGCCAACTTCTGTCTTTGGCGGCTGGCCTCGACAAGAGGGAGGTGGGGAAGCATCTCGGTTGACCATTTGCCGAACGTGGAAACCTTCAGCTGAAGGTTGGTTCTTCCAGAAACTTGCTGTTTGGCGAGGTGGGCCACATAGCCCCGAAGCGTCCGGTTGTACGTAAGGGTCAAGAACCGGACAGGCTTCCTGAGCTTTAACCTCTTACGACGTGAAAGCCAGAAACCCGCCAGCTGCTTGAGCCGTAGCAAAGCCGTCGTTGTCTTTCCGCTACCGGCAGATCCCCTGATGAGCATGACCCCTGCTTTGTTGTCCAGCACTAACGGCAACTGCTCAGGGGTTGGCTTAACACGTTGGAGTGCCTTCATCCCACTCCCTCCCACGGGAAGCCCGTCGTACAACCCAATATAACCTTTTGAGACCCAGAACACGCAACTACTTTTCAGCCGTATCACGGTCAGGCGGCTGGGTAGTATGCCGAGAGGGACCTTCCCACCCGCAATTCGGAGTCCAATGAGCATCTGAACCCGCCGCTAGTGCCGCAGCGAAGCTAACCCCCCGAAAGCCGCACGATCCGCTCCGGCCGGTTCGGGTCCAGCCGCCGGTGCTTCCGGAGCAACTGCCGGGTCCGCATCTCGCGCTGGAACCGCTCGATACGTTCGTCAATCAGGGCCACCAGCACTCGGATGTTGTCCAGGTACTCGACCCAGTTCGTGTGCTGCTTGCCCATGCGGGCGTTGTGCTCGATGGCCTCCCAGAAGTGCTCCGTGGGCACTTTGTCAAACGCTTTCACGCGATCACCTCCCTTGGCTTCAAGGCGTCCCCTGCCGAGGCTGCCTGTGATCGGAATACCATCCGCGAGGCGGTTGACCCGTTACGGTAACCCGGAGGGGAAAGGCATTTTGCCGGCGGGACGTGCCGTTAGGCGTCGGGACCAACTTGCCGGTCAAAAGCCTTTCAGCACGGTTACCCGGAAGCCTCGCCCCTGCCTGGGCTCCGGGCCGAATACGCGGCAGCTATCGAGGCCCGGCCCAGACAACGTCACCTTAACCCTCCCTCGTTTCCGCCTGTGGCAGTCCAATATGAACCGAGAGCCATGGCACTCCAGTACGCAACCAGGAGAACCAGTTCTGCCACAAGAAGTTGAGACGGAGACCGGTGGGGGACTTCGTCACTTCTTCGCAAGGCGGTGCGCAGCGAAGCTCGGGCGGGCGCTACTCCTCATCTTCGCCCTCATCGTCTTCGTCGCTCCCAATCGCCTCTGCTGTAAAGAGGACAGTAAGGGTTTTGCCATAGTGCCCAAGTCCAACAACATCCTCCTTCATCTCCACTTCGGGGGCATCGTCAAACCAATCATCGAGCGATGACCAGCCTCCTTCTTCCCTGCAGCCCGCGACATTCGCTTCGTCCCGGTTGAACTTCACAGTCGTGCTGCGCGGAGGCATCAGACTTCCTTTTGCCAGCGGCCTCACACCCTTCACGTCCCGCAGTGCTTGGGAAAGAGCACAGAACCCCACCTTGTTGCCGCTGCTGACAACAACTGCCACAGGATCCTCTGCAAATCGGGCATATCTGATCGCCGTGGCGGTGATGGACGTCCTGCAGGTTTCGGCCAGCGTCTTGACCGCCTCAAATCCCTCGCCCGCGTTGAGCAGGGCAGCTGTGAAGAGGCCTTCGGGCATCAGAAGGGCGGCCGCGAAGAAATCCGCTTGACGTTCGAACCGGTCGTCGGAGACGAAGCCACTGCGCGACATGTGACGCGACTGCCCGTCCGGCAGCAGTGTTTCAATGTGGCCCGGAAGGAAATAGTGTCCAAGTTCGTGAGCCACGGTGAACCGTCGGAAGCCATCGTTATTGATGTGCACGCTATACTGGATGCCAAAGGCGTTACCCACTCTCATGAAGACACCGGAGACACCCGGCTCGTCCGACTGCTTGGGTTGCACCACAATGTCCTCGCCCACCGCAATACCCAGCACGCAGACCGGCAGGGCTGTAACGCAACAGGTTCCGACAACGGATGACGCCTCGGCTTCGGCCTCCTGGAGCGCAAGTCTCCTACTCATGAACCGCGTCTCCCCAGACGTTCGTCGTTCTTCTTCGCCAACATCCTGGCTAGTCCGGTGAGAGTCTCTTGGTCTTCGGACGACAGCCGCTCGAAGTCGCGGAAAAGCTGCTCCGCCGCCGGACCACTGCCCCGCGGCTCATCTGCCCGACCGACCAAGTAGTCGATCGTGACGGCAAGGGCATCGGCGAGGCGCCGCAGGTTGGCGAATGAAGGACCCCTACGCCCGTTCTCGAAGTGCGAAATGGCCGATGGCTCCATCCCGGCTTTCGCCGCAAGGTCCGTCTGGCTCAGCCCCTTCGCTTCGCGCGCCTTGCGCAACCTCTCGGGAAAATTCTCCGCCATTTTTCTCTTGACCTCCCTATGACGAGTTCGTATTATACTAGTAGACGCTAGCGCCTGGCGGCCAGGCGCGTCATTTATGGACCTGCCGTAGACGCCTTCGTCATAGTATACACGACGGCCTCGGCAAAGACAAGGAAAAGTGCGATGGAAAAGCGAGACACAAGGGCAGGCGGCGGCGGTGAAGGGCGTGGACAGGGCCCCAAGTACTTCGTGAATATCGAAGGAGTGGAGCACCCCTGGCCCTCTGACACCATCACGACTGAGGAGATTGCCCAACTTGGCGGGTGGGACCCAGCTCTCGGGGTGATCGAGATCGACCGCGACAACAATGAGCGGACGCTCCAGCCGGGCGAGGTCGTTCATCTCAAGCCGGGGCACGGGTTCTCCAAGAAGATACGGTGGAAGCGAGGTTAACACATGGTCCGCAGCGAACGAATCGACCAGGAGATAGCCCTCCTGCGACAGCGGTTTGCCAACCTCGAGCGGCAAGGCGATTGGATCAAGTTACCCAGCTACCCGCTGCCCCCAGGCTGGAACCGGGACAAGACGGACGTGGCCTTCGTGATCCCGCCAGCATATCCGGGCACTCCCCCCTACGGCTTCTTCGTGCCAATCGGACTCCGATGCGGAGAGAAGCAACCGGGTAGCTACACCGAGCCGTCCAAGGAGCCAGTGCCCTTCGAAGGCAAGTGGGGCAAGTTCTCATGGTCGCCTATAGATGGCCAGTGGCTAGCGAAGGAACCCATCACCGCGGGGCGGAACTTGATGAACTGGGCCGAGGGAATTGCTAATCGGTTTAGGGAGGCGAGCTAAGTGGCTGACGCGCTTATATCTCTCACTAGAACGGACTACATGCGGCTCAGGGCGCACCTGCTTCCGCCCGGTTCGGAGGACGAGGAAGCCGCCTTCGCGTTCGCAGATATCCAGCAGACGCGCAGCTACCGTTTCGTGCCGCGGGAGTGGCGGCTCCTGGCGCCGGGTGATTTCGAATATCGTTCTCCCTACCACCTGGAATTGGCGGATGAAACGCGTGCCCGGATCATCAAGCGGGCCCACGACCTGCGCGCATCGATCGTCGAATTCCACTCGCACCCGTGCAACCTGGTTGGGTTCTCACAGAGCGACCTCGCGGGCATGGCGGAGTTCGTTCCGCACGTGTGGTGGCGTCTCAAGGGCCGGCCCTATGCGGCAGTCGTCATCGCGCCCGATGGAATCGATGGCTTCGCCTGGACGACAAGCCCGCGAACACCTCAGCGTATCGCGGGTCTAGACGTGGACGGCAGACTCATCAAGCCCGGTGACCGCTGGTGGCCCGGGGGAAGGAGAAGAACCCATGCATGAACGCTTTGCGCGCAATATCGCCCTGTTGGGGGCAGAAGGCCAGCAGCGGCTCTTGGAGACGAGCGTTGCTATTGTTGGGGTCGGTGGCCTGGGAACGCACGTTGTCCAACAACTGGCCTTTCTGGGAGTCGGGCACTTCACCCTTGTCGAACCCGAAGAATTGGACACAACGAATCGGAATCGCTACATCGGGTCGCGCTTCGACGACCACATCCCTGGCACGCCAAAGACGGACATTGCGGAACGGCTGATTCGTTCGGTCGATCCCGAGGTGCCGATCCTCAAGGTGCCCCATTCTCTGTTGACCGAACATTCCTTCGCTGCGGTCCGGCAGTGTCAGTGGGTTTTCGGATGCCTCGACGACGACGCAATTCGTCTCGTGCTCTCCGAGTTGTGCCTGGCCTACCGATTGAGGTTGGTTGACTTGGCAAGCGATGTTGACCGCGACCCCAATAGTGGCGTCATCCACGATTATGGTGGCCGCGTGTGCGTGTGTCAGGACCGCGAAGGTTGCCTGATGTGTATGGGCATAGTGGACCCCCGCGAGGCCGCTCGGCAATTCGAGGACGATGGTGCCCGGCGGGATCGGGAGAGCATCTACGGCGTGGACAAGTCCGTGCTCGACGGTGCGGGGCCTTCCGTTGTCTCCATCAATGGCGTGGTCGCATCGCTGGGGGTTACTGAGTTTATGGTTGCCGTTACCGGGTTGCGAACGCCGCAGCGGCACCTGGTATACCATGGCCTGACAGGCAAGGTCACGGTGTCGCAGGACCCGCCGGTACCCGATTGCTGGTACTGCCGGAATGTCGTTGGGGCCGGCGCCTCAGCTGGGGTTGAACGGTACTTGGCGGCCAATTGCGCCAGTTCTGGAGGGCAGCCGTAGATGGCCAGAAATCGCGGCGGACACTGTGCGCACTGGCTACTCCTCCGCCCTGTTATGGCGCGCCGCAAGACCTGATCGTCTCTGTTTGCTCAGCGCGAGCGGGCAAGACAACCGTAATCTTTATAAACCTGCTTGACATAGTAAGCATGGCTTGGTAGGAGTAGCACACCATGAACGAAACGACCACCACCATCGGGAAGTACCTGAGGGCGATCCGGGAGGCAGCGGGCCTTACGCTCAGGGCCGTTGAGGGCAAGACTGGAGTCTCAAACGCCTTCCTGAGCCAGATCGAGTCCGGCAAGGTTAAGCGACCATCTCCAGTGGTCTTGCACAAGCTCGCCGACGCGTTCGGTGTGCCCTATGAAACGCTGATGGAGAAAGCCGGCTACCCTGTGCCCGGCGCGGCCAAGAGATCTCGTGCATCCGATGGACTATTCCAGCGGTTCGGCCGCCTTTCCCAGGAGGAAGAGGACGCCTTGCTCGAGTACCTGACCTTCATCAGGTCACGGAATCAAAAGGGGAGGGGGAAGACATGAAGTGGTCATTCTCCCAGCACAAGGCGTTCAAGCGGTGTCAGCGTCAGTGGTTCTACCGGAGCATCCTGGCTAACGCGAGAGCCAAGGACGAGACTCGCCGCGAAGCCAGGCGCCTGTCCAAACTCATGACTGTCTGGGCCTGGCGGGGCAAGCTTGTCGATGCCGTCCTCAGCGACTCCGTAATGCCTGGCATTGCTGCTGGCCGGCGGGTCACTGTCGACCAAGCTCTCGCTGAAGCCAGGAGAATGTTCGAGGCACAGCGGCAATCCGGCCTGCGCGTGGCCGGTCCCCACCAGAACTGCGGAGCCAACGGCGCTTTCGCTGGTTTCGTCGAGGTCGAGTACCAGCAGCCGTTCGCGGAAGGTGCGTTCGAGAGTGCATGGGAGGACATTGAGCGGTCGATCCGCAACTGCTTCGAGAACACCTCTCTTCTTGACCAAGTGAGGGCAGCGCGCCGTGTTATCACGCAGAGGATCCTCTCCTTCAGCCACGATGGGGCAAGCGTCATCGCTGTCCCCGATGTTATCTGCTTCTTCGAAGACGAGCCGCCACTGATTGTTGACTGGAAGGTGAACAGGAATCCGGTGCGGGATTTCTGGCTCCAGCTTGCAACGTATGCGATAGCGTTGACCCGGTGCAAACCCCATAAGGATTGGCCGCCGCTTCCATCGGCTATCACTCCGTGTGACGTGAGGCTTGCAGAAGTCCAGTTGCTGACGCATGGCGTACGCGAGCATGTGGTAAGCGAGGAGGACATTGTGCAGGTTTCAGACCTGATCTACTGGTCGTTCCAGGACATGATGCTTGCGTGCGGAGGCCAGACATCCGCAAAGGCACTACGGGCGGAGGCATTTGACACCGCCATCTTCCCGGGGCCTTGCCGGACGTGCCAGTTCAGAAAGCTGTGTTCAGGAGGCGCGCCATGAGCCAACTCCACTCAAACGTGTTCCGCATCGCGAACCTCGGCACCATGAAGAGCCGGTACCAGCTCTACCGCATAGAGGGGCTATCCCCCGACAGCGAGAACTACCATCGCAACGTCCAGGTGCTCAACCGGGCCATGAGTTTCCAATTGAGAAGTCCCGCCCTGGTTGTGCTTCACAACCAAGAACCCCACCTCGTGCTAAACGAGGACTCGCCCGAGCCGCCGTCACCTTTCCAGTTGGTCGGAGGAACCGCGTACTTCCACAAAACCGACGAGCTCCTTGAATTGGACTACGAAAACCCGACTGATGAGACGGCCCCCATTTGCCAGCGCTTCCTTCAGTTCGCCATCAATGGCGCGTTGAGGAATGACCGCGAGATGTGGTTGCCAGGCGCGGGGAAGCCCTTCTTCGAGCGCAGACCGGTTCTTCAGAAGAACGGTGTCGACGTCTTCCGCGGATTCGCCGTCCGCGTCGTGCTCTTGGATGACAACTTCCCGGCGCTTTGCGTTGACGTGAAGCACAGGTACGTCTCCCAGAAGCCGTTGTCGGTCCGCATAAGCAAGGCCGACTTCCGCCGACTCAAGGGCGCGAACTGCGTGTACCACTACGGCAACCAGTGGTACGATGTGAAGCTGCAGGAACACAGTGGCCTGAGCATCACGAAGTACTTCATCCAGGAACCGCAAGGCGAACGCCTTTGCCTGCGCGACTATATCCACAAGCACGCGGGCCAACCTCTGCCCCCCGAGACGCTGCGCCTGGATGACGAGGGGGCAGCGCTGGTCTACATGACGGGCCGCAACGAAACCAGGGCCGTCGCGGCCCAGCTGTGTTACCCCGTTTTCGATACTGAAGATCCCCGCATCCGTCGCCTTCACGGCGGCACGATCCTCAGGCCGGGCAATCGCCGGTCACTCATTTGTGATTTCGTCAGCCGGCACTTGGCTGGCTTGAGCTTCCTAGGGACACACCTTGATGTCGAACAAACACCGATCGGGGTAACGAAGGCGATGTTCCTTCCGCCGGACCTGCTTTTTGGCCACGGCAGAGTCTATTCGGTTAGAAGCACGCGCGGTGCCGTCCATACGGGACTTGACGATCTTGGTCGCGCCCGCCTATCGGCACTGTTCGCAAAGGACGTCGGGACGTATGACACAAGGCCGTTGGACCAGCAGTACTTCGTTCTGCCACATTCGGTCGCCGTGAGTTTCGGCCCCGCCTTTCTCGGCGAACTCAAGGCGACATTCGATGAGTTGTACCCCCAAGAGTTGCCCTACGAGCCGACCCTGATAACGTACCCTGACGCCGGGGCGAAGTCATTTTCCACCCTGGGCAAGGCCATATTGTCTGCTGTTGATTCCGAATCCCGGCAGCCAGGATTTGGCGTTGTGATGCTGCCTTATGCCAGCCAGCGCAACGGCCGCGAAGACCAGTTGGCCTCGATGGTCATGCGTGAACTGCGCAACCGGCAGATGTACGTGTCCGTGATTCATAACAGGGTGGGCGAGGAGTCGTATGAGCTGCTCCCGAATTCAGCGGCTGGCACGGCATACTCGCGCGTAAGCGATTCAAAGCAGGCTCGCAAGCTACAGGGCTATCTCAGGAACGTTGCGCTGACGAAGATCCTCCTCACCAACAACCGCTGGCCGTTTGTGCTGGCAACGCCGCTGCACGCCGACATGACAATCGGAATCGACGTCAAGCAGCACACGGCTTGCTTCGTGTTCATAGACAAGGAAGGCCGCAAAATCCGGGCCGAATGCAGGGAGTCCCGCCAGAAGGAGATGCTGAGCAAGCAGCAGGTCAAGACCACGCTCATCGAGGTCCTCAAAGAGGAGGTCATTCTCGGGAATGCCCACGCCATCGTTGTGCAAAGGGATGGCAGGTTCTGCGGCCAGGAAATCCGTGGCGTTAAGGAGGCATGCTCCGCGCTGCGCAAGGAGGGCGTGCTAAGCGCAGACACGACCGTGAGTTTCGTGGAAATCCCGAAGCACTCTGCCGCCACCGTGCGGCTCTTCGATGTCGACACGGGCCAGGGAAAGACCCGGAATCCGCAGGTAGGTTCGTGGTGGGCGATGTCTAATGCGGATGGCTATCTCTGCTCGACGGGCCGCGCCTTTCCCAGGCGGGGCTGTGTGCTGCCGCTCCACGTGAAGTACATCGAAGGATCCATGCCGTTCGAGGAAATCCTCGAAGACATCTACGCCTTGACCTGCCTCACATGGACCCGCCCTGAAGATTGCACCCGGTACCCTCTGACGCTGAAGTTGGCAGACATTCGACTCCGCGAGCACGGGGGAGAGTACGACGCGGACGCCTTGGAGTACGGCGAGGACTCGGAGGGGGAGGACGAAAATGAGTGACATGGGGCTGAATGCCAGCCTATATCAGCAGCTCCGGTCCTATGCAGACCGGCTCGACCGCGCCATCGCCCTGCTTCGCAGCAGTGACCCCGCTTCGGTGAAGTCGGCAAGTGCCGACATCGCGTCCATGTTGCGGGACATGAGCCAAAGCAACCAGCGGAATCCCCACGCGCGGATTGTCTGGATGATCCTGAAGCGCGAATTGCCGAGAGCTACGTCTGAGGGTGTCGGGATGGTCCCAGCCCTGCTCGCTTCTCTGGAAAAGGGCAAGGCCGACCCAGATGACATCAAGAGACTGGAGCAGATCGCCCTGATCATTGACAGGGAGTGCGCCGATGCAGGGGCCCGCATGAGGGGGCACCTATGATTGGCGCGTATCTGGATGCTGCTGTTGCACAGGCCCGCGAAAGGGCGAAGGTACTCAAGGGGAAGATACCAGGACCCACTTCGTCACCAGAACTGGGCGGGCTCCAGCGGACCTGCGAGGAGTCCCTCAACCAATCGATCCAGACACTCGATTACCTGAAGTCGGACGCGCAGATAAGGTCGCCGCAGGCAATCAAGGAGCGGCTCAGGATCTTCCGCAGAGTGCTTGAGGACTTGTCGCAGTTGGAGGCCACCGGCATTGCAGCCCTGAGCAGACAGAATGCGGATGACGTAGTCCTCAGCAAGATTGCCTTCCAGGTGCACAAGGAGATTCGATACACTCTGCAACCTCCAGCAGT
>Ga0272441_10003569_pt1 | contig 29444 bp, 19 predicted proteins | sample SSMProp6N_FD_193582 | JGI IMG/M metagenome (GOLD analysis project Ga0272441, IMG submission 193582) | Marine sediment archaeal communities from Little Sippewissett salt marsh, Falmouth, MA, United States - SSM-Prop-6N | ecosystem: Environmental > Aquatic > Marine > Wetlands > Sediment ... | reverse complement strand
TCTTGGCGCCGCGCACGCGGAAACCCGGCACATCGAACGAGGTCGCCTGCCCCCGAAACGGTTTCTCGAGCCGTACATCGAGCAGGGTTCTGCCCAGAACGCCCTTCTTGAAGTAGACCGCGATCTCGCGTTGGCCGGCTTGTTCCCGGACATCGTAGTCGGACACGGCGCGACCCGCGACATTCGCGACGGTCCAGCCGGGCACGGTCTCGATCGTCAGCTCGCGGGCCGGCGCGTCCCGCACGTCGAGTTCGACCGAGCCGGTAAAGACCAGTTCATCGTCGCGCAGCGCGACGACGAGCCGGTCGTCGGCCGTGTATTCCGGCACGATATCGTCGGCGCTCAGCGTCACGGTGTATGGCATGCTCGCGTACTGATAGGCAAACGCGCTCTTCGTCGGTCTTGGCCGGGCCCGGTCCGACAGGAGCCGGACTTCAGGAAACGTGTTCTTCTCCACTTGCGTGAGCCCGCCCGATTTCTGGACCAGCAGCTTGATTGCGCTGTCCGACCCGATCATCAGGAACCCGCTGGTCCGGATCACATCCTGCGGCGTGAACACGGGCAGGTCGAACGAGCACGGGAACGCAGGCAACACCATCTCGCTCTCGACCTGCAGCCGATACGCCCTGTCCTGCGGGCGGCTCAGCACCACGTGCAGCGTGCCCGCCGCGCCCGGCATCGAGTCGATCCGCCAGTCCTGAATCTCTTTGCCGGCCACTTGCGTCACGTTCACACCGGCCGGCAGCCGCAGCGCGAGCCGTTCCAGCTCGCCCTGGATGACGCGGAACGAAAAGACCGTATCGAGCCGCAACGCGCCGACACTGGCCGTCGCGATCGTGTTCAGATCGCACGCGACCGCCAGCTCGCCCTCCAGCTTCTTGACTTCCGGCTTCCAGCGCACGCTGAACGTGTCGGTCGCGCCCAGGTACGCGCTGACCTCGGTCCTGCCTTGCGGCGTCGTCTCGCGGCGTGTGTCCAGCGCGCCCGGAAACCGCACTTCGAGGTCGTCCCGGTCGCAGAGCACGGCGAGCCGGCGCACGCTTGCGGTCGGCAGTTTGAACGTGCAGCGGCGCCAGTCGTCCTCTTTGACGGCGCGGCCGGCGAATTCGAAGACGACCGGCTGTCTGCCGCGCCGGCGCGGGCATTCGAGCAGAAACGTGTCGCGCTCGCGGGCCAGTTTTGCCTTGGCCGGCAGTTCCGAGCCGCGGTACGCGATATCGCCGGCGACCAGCGGGATCCGCGCGCGCCGCGCACGGACCTGCGCTTCGAACGAGAGCGTGAACACGATGTTCTCGCCCGAAATCTCGCCACGCAGGACCAGGTCCGAGAGGACCGCGTCGCGATCCGCGGCGGCTCTTGCGGGCGCCGCCGCGGAGGCGAAAGTGAGGGCCAGCAGTGTCAGGAGTAGACGGCTTGTCTTCATGAGTTGTCTCCTCGAGGGGGTTCAGGTGTCAGGTTTCAGGTGTCAGGATGAGAGTCATCGCCTTCGGGGCTCGGCCAGCCTGTGAGTGGAGGGAGGTCGTCGGGCCCGTATTGGGGTGTATCCTCCTCGACAAGCCAACGACGCTCCTTGTCGGGTAACTTCCTCTCAAGCGTCCGCTCGAGGCCGTTCAACATGCGGATGCATTCTCTGTATCGACCGCGATAGGTTCCGTATTCTTCGTCCGAGATATAGCGTTTGAGTTTGGCTACGAACAAATGATGGATCGTCTCGGCGGCTCCACCCCGGCTGCGGTTCACTCCTTCGATCTTGTTGCGTACGTGACGATCGTCGTTCTTCTCCGCAAGCTGCGCGGGCGAACTGTTCGAAGATCTGCGGGCCTGGGAGCCTAATTCGTAGCGCTCCTCCGAGGGCCATTGGTGGGTCAGATCACAGACCTCGATGTGAAGCTCACACAACTTCTGATAGACCACCAAGTCCTCGATCGCCAAGAATCCGCTCACGCCCTTCTCCTTCCCAATCTCGAAACGACTTCTGTATCCGCTCCACGCCACCAAGAATCTCCCGCCTGAAACCTGAAACCTGACACCAGCTCTACAGCGCATCCGCCCTCGGCAGGCCCGGCGCGCGTTGGACCAGATCGAGCAGACCGACGACACTCGTATCCAGGTTCAGTTCGAGCTGGATCGGGTGCAGCACGCGCGCGACGTCCGCGTAGCTGCTGCCCGCGGCGTACGGGCTGTTGCGTAAGAGCTCCGCGAACTCCGCCGCGCAGGCGGCGAGCCGGAACCGGCTGTCCGCCTCTTCGAACCGGGCCCGCACGATCGAGGGCGAGATCCCGCGCTCGATCTCTTCGATCAGCCCGCTCGCCGCGTTGCGGTAGCGCAAGCGCACGACACCGAGCGGTTCGTCGTCAGCCGGCTTCAGCTCGACCTCGTACAGCGCGGTAACCGACTGGCCGGACCCGACCTCGCCGGCATCGACCGTGTCGTCCCGGAACTGTTCGTGCTTGAGCTTGCGGTTCTCGTAACCGAGCTGACGGAACCGCAGCACGCGGGCCGGATTGAACTCGACCTGGATCTTCACATCGGAACCGATCACGTTCAGGGTCGCCGCCAGATCGTCGACCAGCACGCGTTTCGCTTCGTCTTCGCCGTCGATGAACACGTACGTGCCGTCACCCTTGTTCGCGAGCGTCTCGAGCAAGCTGTCGTCGTAGGTGCCGAACCCGAACCCGAACACAGAGCAGTAGATCCCCTGCTTGCGGGACTCGGCGACCTTGGCCAGGATCTCCTGCGCGGAGCCGGAACCCAGGTTCGCCGCGCCGTCGGAAAGGATCAACACGCGGTTCTCGCCGCCGGGCACGAACCCGGCACGCGCGGTCGCGTACGCGAGCCGCATGCCCTCTTCCATGTTCGTGCTGCCCGAACACTGCAGGCTGTCGAGCGCCTTCAGGATGGTCTCCTTCTCCGAGGCCCGCGTGTGCTGCAGGACCAGCCGCGCATGCGACGAGAACTGGATCAGCGCGACCTGGTCCGATTCCCCGAGCTGCTCGACCAGCATGCGCAACGATTTGCGGATCAGGCCCAGTCGTTCCGGCGTGTTCATGGACCCGGACGTGTCGATCAGGAAGGTCAGCACCGCGGGCCGCTGTTCCTCGCGGCCGAGCCGCCGGCCTTTCACCCCGATCTTCAGCAGGTGCAACCCGCGCCCGAACGGGGTCGGTGCACACTCGGTGCTGACCGCGAAGGTCGCCCCTTCCGGGGGCCGGTACGCGTAGTCGAACGCATTCACGAACTCTTCGGTCCGCACCGATTCGTAGGGCGGGAGTTGGCCGTTCTTGATGTGGTTCCGGCTCAACGTATAGGACGCGGTGTCCACGTCGATCGAAAAGGTCGAGAGCGGATCGTCGTCGACCACAACAAAAGGGTTCACGCCAAACGCGCGGTCGAGAGGTTCTTCCTTTTTCGGAGGCGGGGCACTGATCGATTTCGGCTCGATGCTGTAGACTCCGGTATCCGGGATCTTTTCGATCAGGGCATATCCGTGCATATCCAGAATCGCCGTGAGGGCCGGTTTCCATTCGGCGTCTTCGAGGTTAACAGTCACGGTGCCCTGCAGGTTTGTGCCCGCTGCGATCATGTTTGCGCCCGAAATGCGTGTGAACATCTGAACCACGTTGCGCAGAGGCACTCCATCGAGCGTCATTGTGATCAGGTCCGTATCCGCTCCTTCCTCCGTCTCATCGGTTTCCGCCGCGAGCTCGTCCACAAGCGGCAGAAGAACCGGAGTGATATCCGCGGGGGGTTCCGGGATGGGTTCGAGCTGTTCGACGCCCCATTCCTCGGGCGCAGGGGGCAGCGTCTGCGATGTCGGCTTGCGTAGATCTGCCAGGGTGTTGCCATTCGCGTGGATGTCGCCTCTGACCGCCGGCTCATCCGTTGGGGTGATACCCACGGCGTCGGACGTCGTTTGCCGTGCACTTTCCCAGTCATAGAGGCCGTCGATATCCGCGTCCGGCTGGTCCGCTGGCTTCTGTGCGAAGTATGTTGTCACATGATCGCCGTCGCCGAACGGCTGTACCTCGCCGTTCACGACGACTTGCGGCGGCGGGGCCCGCGGCTCTTGCTCATTGGAGCGGAGAGTGGCCAGCTTCTTGGGCTTCGCCTCTCCGGCTTGGAGCCAGCCGCCTACGATGACTTCCGGCACTTCCGCGTTCGGATCGGTGGACAACCCAACATCCCGTTTCGATTGTTGCACGCCGCGTGGCGCCGCGGCCGGCGCGGGCGCGGCGGGCGGCGGCACGCCTACCGCAGACCGCCTTCTCGTGGCCTTCTTCCGGGCAGCGGCGGAAAGCCGTCGTTCAGACAGCCCTTTCATGACCAACGGGCTCTTGCGCTCGAGCGCAGTAGCTTTGTCGAGTTCCCGCGTCAGCTCGCGCTTGCGCCGTGCTTCCTCGGCCTGCGTTTCAGCAGGCATAAGCTCGGCTTCCGCGTATTTGCGCACTAGGTGTCGACGGGATTTCCGTTCCAAGACCGTGGCCCCGCGTTCGGACAGGACCTTGGTCCCAAGTTCCGAGCCCGTGATCGTCGTTTCATCCGCGACGTTGCGCAAAGAAGACGCGTCGACACGTTGCGGTCGCGCAGCCGCTGCTGACCGCTGGCGGGCCCGCGTTTTGCCATCCGCCTGTCCAATCTGACCGCGCGTACCCACGGTTTCGTCTTGGCCCGCCTTTCCGCTGCGGGCGTAGTCCAGGTCGTTGTAGGCCCGGAAGCGCCCATCCGAGCCCTGGGATGGTTCGGCCAGTGCAGACCCTCTCTCCTCCGAATTCTCGAATCGATCCCAGGTCACTGCTTCCCGGGCTGCGCTGCGGTAGGCCGTACGTCTCGCCATCTGTGTTGCAGGAAGGAAAACGCCTGCGGCAGCCAGTAGGAACAACACCATAGCCGCGAGCCCTATGCTTGGGCTCGTATACCAGTGCTTCCGCTGCCGCTCCGGCCGTGGCCCTGCGGCGCGTTGCGCGCGGATCTTGCCCCAAGCGGTCTCGGACAGCCGTTTGGGAAGCCGTTCCCTGGTCGCGGCCAGCGCTTCGCGTGTTTTGGCCAGGGTCGGCGCGATGCGGTCGGCCTCTGCTTTGCACTCGGCGCACTGCTCGACGTGCGCGCGGACCGTGGCGGCCTGTTCCGCATCCAGATCGCCGAGCAGATAGCTGGTCAACTTCTCACGTATGTCGCGGCAGTTCATTTCGGGTTCCCTCGTACAGGCGCGGGCATTGCACTGAGGTCCGCACCGTCAAGATCCGGGATTCTTTGGGGTGTGGCCGGCTCGCTGTCGCGCGGCTTCCCGCCTGTCGCAGCCCGGCCGCGCACGACGAGCCCGGCTTTGCGGAGCCGGTCGGCGAGGTTCCGCGCGGCATGATGCAGGATGCACCCGACATTTCCGACACTCCGCCCGGTCACGAGACTGATCTCCTTGTAGCTCATGTTTTCCTCGAGCCGGAGCAGCAGCACCTGCTGCTCTTTCGGCTCGAGCCGCGCGAGCTGCTCGAGGATCTGCTCGTGGAGCTCGGCGCTTTTCCGGTCCTGCGCGAGCGTGGCGGCGATCCGCATCTGGAGCCCGGCCGCATGTTCCCGGTGCAGGCGCCGGCGCCTCGATTCGCGGCGCATCAGGTCGACCGCGCCGTTATGCACGACGCGGAACAGCCAGGCCCGGAGCTGCGTGCTCTTGCGGCTGCCCGGCATCCAGCGTTCACACAGTTTGATGAACGTGTTCTGCACAATATCCTCGGCGGCACTGCTGTCGCGGAGGATGCGGGTCGCGTAGCGCAGCAGCGGGCCCTGGAATTCGCGCAGAATCCCGTCCAATACCTCGTCCCGCTCTGTGCCGCGGCCCGCACGCGCGTCCTGTCCGCGACCTGTTGGGGCTGTTGCCATGCTCGCTCTCTCTAGTGCTGGGACGTCTGCGAACGGCCGGTTTCTTCAGGAATTTTTCGGATGCTCCGGCCCGCCCGCTTGAGGGTATCGTTTTTGGGGGTGGGAGGCGAGCGAAAATGTGGGCGGGGCTTGCGTGCGTCGGCGCAGGCTCTTATGAACGTCGTCTGCAACATAATCTGGAACGAGGCCACCGGCCGCATTTCCGAGGTGACCGCACCGATACCCGCTCGAGATTGCGCCCTACGGGCGCCGTTCCAGATTACGTTCCAGACGACGTTCGCGACGGGAGCGCCCTACGGGCGCCGTTCCACATTATGTTCCAGACGACGTTCCGCGAAAGCTGCGTTCAACACCCCAGCAACAACCGCGCCTCCTGCACGACCAGGAACAGCGTTGCGGGCAGCAGCCCGCCCCTGGCGAACAGCCAGCAGCAGAGCGCGGCACTGCCGGCCGCGCTGACCAGGAACAAGGGCACCGCGGCCCCTACCCCTTCCTTCGCGAGGTGCAACGCCATGATCCCGACCCGCAACGCGACGGTGCAGAGGATGGACGCGCGCAGGTTGTTCGTGAGCCGGGCAAACACACAGAGCGGCGCGATATGCAGGAACATCGTGCCGAACCCGCCGGTCCAGAGCAGAACCGCGAGCACCGGTTTCGCGCCTTCAGGATAGTTCAGGCGCATGAGTTCGGGCACGCCCAACGCCGCGACCGCACCGCGCAGGGTCTGGTCGATCCAGAACGCGAGCGGCATGAGCAGCAGCGCGAGCACGACCGCAACCGCGCTCCAACGCAGGATCCGGGGCCGCGCCGGGAACAAGCCGGGCAGACCCGCCCGCTCGCCCCAGGCCGTGGCCGCGCCGGCGACCAGAATCATACCGGTCAGCAAAACGGGCAGCGACTGCCCGAGCCGGTACCCGCCATCGATCAGCCGCGGGACCGCAGCGAGCGTGATGGGCACCCCGACCAGCGAGGCCCGGACCAGGTTCCGTTCTGTGAGATAGCTGCGCATCTCGATCACCCCGCGCAGCATACGACCGGCCGTGACGGGCCGTCAAGCCAGGCGGCAAGCCCTCATCCGGAAGCGCTCATTGATGTGGCAACGAAATCGTGAACCTTAATCTCCACCCTCGTGCGCTGGCGCAACTGAATCGTTCCGGCTAAGGGAAAACGACTAGGGGTGGAGATCGGCCAAGCGTGCCAGCTGGAGTTCGCTCTCGTCGGGATCGGGGTCAGTTCCGCGAATGGGCATCGGCGTCGAGCAACTCGCGCAGGCGCAGGCGCGCACGATGCAGCATGACCCAGAGGTTGTTGGGCGAGATGTCGAGTTCCTTGCAGATCTCGTCCGCACTGAGCTGCTCGATCTCGCGCAAGACAAACACAGAAGCCTGCCGCGGCGGCAGCGCGTGGAGCCGGTCGTGCAGCAGGTCGAGGAACTCGCGCTGCTCCAACGCAGCGCGCGGATTGATCTGCCAGTCCGGCGGCCGGAATTTCCATGCGCCGGCCCCGTCGAAACATTGCGTTTCGGGCACAGGCCCGTCCTCCCTCGACTGCACGCGCGACTCGCGGCGCTTGCGCCGGTAATAGTCAACAATCTTGTGCCGGAGTATTCCGACCAGCCATGTGCGTTCCGAGGAGCGCCCGTCAAACGCCCTGCGCGCTTTGAGCGCGGCCAGAAGCGTTTCCTGTACGACATCCTCCGCCTCCGTCGGGTTCCCGAGCCGGCCCAACGCGTAGCGGTACAGATAGTCGCCGTATCGATCCAGCCATGCGTCCGGCGCGCAGGCCGATGGTTCGGCCCTGCCCTCACGGGCGGCCCGGTCTGATGCGGTTGCAACGGTCATGGTGCGATCCTCCCCATTCTCAGCTCGCAATACAGTGTGCACCGATCCGTGCCGACGGGCAATCGGAGAACCCCTGAATCGCGGGTTCGAAATCCCTGAGGGCCACGCCGCACGTAAGCTCCGTGCCGTGCAACGCGACACAGACAGGCGAGCGTCCTGTGTCTCGAGACTGGAGGTAGAGGCTCATGCCAGCGAAGAAAAGCAAGAAACGAGTGGTCCCCGAACACCGGCTGTTCAAACGTCATACCGGCCATGCCCGGCATCTATGTGAGCTGGTCGCGAAACGCGAGATGGACAAAGTCGCGACACTGACGAAGGGTGCGCGCTATGTTTGTCACATCTGCGGGCGCGGCGCCGCGCGGCCGGGCAACCTGTGTGAAGCCGTCGAGATATGAGGCTCCGCTGCCACGCTCCTCTTCAACGGTTTTCCACTGATGACTGATCACTGCCCGGCGAAGGAGGGCCCCGTGTCGATCCCCAAACGGCTCCTGGGCGGGACCGGTATGAACGTGACCGTGCTGGGCTACAGCGCGCACGAGATTCGTGGGTCCCGGGTCTGGGACGGGCGGCCTGTTTCGGATCGGCAGGCGGATTCGATCCTGAACTGCGTGCTTGACGCGGGCGTGAACTTCATCAGCACGGCCAACTGCTACGGGCGCAGCGAAGAACTGATCGGACGTTACCTGCATGCGCGGCGCGAGACGTTCTATCTTGCGACAAAATGCGGATGTCGCGTGAGCCGCCGGCACATGTTCTCGGACCAGGTTTCGCACGAATTCAGCCGCGAGAACATCCTCCGATCCGTGCACGAGAGTCTGCGCCGGCTGCGCACCGATTGTATCGACCTGGTCTCGCTGCACCACCCGGGTGTCGGCGAATGCACGGCCGAACAAGTGACCGAGGTCCTGCACGACCTGCAGCAGCAGGGCAAGGTCCGCTGGCTCGGCGTCTCGGGCGCGCTGCCGGACTTGGGTGTGTTTCTGGCGTGGCGCGTCTTTGACGTGGTCGAGGTCCCCTACTCCCCGCGCGAACCGCGGCACGAGAACCTGATCGCACTGACTGCGCAGGCAGGTTGCGGCGTGATCGTGAAGGCCCGGTTCGCCGGCGGCACGCCGCGCCATGCGCCGGGCCCGAACGCGGGACAACGAAACCGTGCGATCTCCGCGCCGCCGGAGCGTTCGGCTTCCGTTCCGGCCGGCATCCGCTTTGTTCTGGGGCACCCGGAAGTCGACACGCTGGTGGTCGGCACGCTCAACCCCGAACATCTTCGCGAGGATATCGCAACGGCGACCGGCGCGCGGCGCCCCGCCGATAGCCGCGATGAACGGGTCGGCTAGCGCGCCTGTTTCCCGGGCGCAGTCTCTGCTTCTTCGCTGCATTCTCGGCGCGCGCTTGACGGTCGGCCGGACTTCGCGGAGAATCGGAAGATGCAGGACAAGGCCCGCAAGAGAAAGAAACCGGCGCGCCGCGCGCCACGCAGAGACGCGGCGTTCGACACGGCGCTCACCGCCGAGACCTTCCGGCTCTTCTTCGACGAGGCGCCGGACTACTGCTACGTGATCTCGCCGCAGGGCACGATCCTGGATGTGAACACGACCGCGCTGCAGGCCTTGCGCTATACCAAAGACGAATTGGTCGGCCGGCCGGTTCTGTCGCTGTACAGTCCCGATTCCGCGGACAAGGCGAAAGGACTTTTCCGGAAATGGCGCACGACCGGCGTGCTGGTGAACGAGGAACTGACCGTCCTGACCAAAGACGGCACGGCGCGTGTCGTACTGCTGAGCGTGCACGCGCTGCGCAAGCCGGACGGCGGCCTGCTGCATTCCGTTTCGGTGCAACGCGACGTTACGGACCTGAAACACCGGCAACGCACCGAGCGCGAAGCGCTCGAACACGCGGTCACGGATTCGGAGACCAAGTACCGAACGTTGATCGAACATCTGCCCGCGATAACCTACACGGCGGCCCTGAACGCGTCGGGCAGCCGTTCCTACGTGAGCCCGCAGGTCGAATCGATCCTGGGCTATTCGCCGGCCGCCTATATCGACAACCCGGACATCTGGCGCGAGTCCCTGCATCCCGACGACCGGCCCCGCGTACTCCAGGTGCTCAGCCATACCCATGCCACGGGCGAGCCGCTCGCGATCGAGTACCGGATCCGCTCGCGTGACGACCAATTCGTATGGGTCCGAGACGAGGCCGGCGTCGTGCGCGATGCCGAGGGGCGCCCGCTCTATTTGCAGGGCGTCATGCTCGACATCACCGCGCATCGCAGGGCCAACCAGGAACTGCGCCGCAACTACGAGGTGCAGCAGGCGATCAATGCGCTGCTGCGCCTGTCACTCGAAGAGATCCCGCTCGACGCGCTGCTGCAGCGCGCGCTCGGGCTGGTGCTCGCGCTGCCCTGGTTGGCGGTAGAGGCCAGGGGCTGTGTTTTCCTTGCCGAGCAGGCAACAGGCGGTCTGACCCTCATCGCGCACCAGGGGCTGCCGGACTCCGTGCTCAAGCAGTGCGCGTCGCTGCCGCCGGGCAAATGCCTGTGCGGCCGCGCAGCGAGCACGGGCGCGCTGCTGTTCGCGACGCATGAAGACGAGAACCACGAACTCTGTTGCGCGGGGCTCGGACCGCATGGCCACTATTGTGTGCCGCTTCGGTTCGGCAACCGTGTCTACGGCGTGCTGACGACTTATGTCGCATCCGGAATGGAACGCACGGCGTCGGAAGAGAATTTTCTGAGCCTCGCAGCGCATACGCTGGCCGCGATCGTGATGCGCAAGCGCGCCAAGGAAGAGATCCGGACGTATCAGAGCGAACTGCGTGCACTGGCCGCCAAGCTCGTGCTGGCCGAGGAGTCGGAGCGCAAGCGGCTCGCGACCGCGCTGCACGATTCGCTTGGCCAGAATCTGGCCTTGATCAAGATCCGGCTCGGCGTATTGGGCGAGCAGTACGGGCCCGGCCCTGCCAGCAAGGCGCTGGCCGAGATTCGCGAGACGTTCAGTGCCGGGATCGAACAACTCCGGACCCTTACCTTCGAACTGAGCCCGCCCATGCTCTACGAGCTGGGCCTGGTCCCCGCGCTCGAGTGGCTGGGCGAGCGGTTCGAGAAGCAGCACGGCGTACGGTTCACGATTCAGGCGCCGGCTGAACACCCGCGTCCGGACGACGTGGTGGGCGTGCTGCTCTTTCAATCGGTCGCCGAGCTGCTGCGCAACGTGGCGAAACATGCTGGCGCCCAACACGTAACGATCGGGATTACGGGCGCGGATGCACGGGTCCGCATCACGGTTCGTGACGACGGGCGCGGCTTTGACGCCGCCGCCTTGCGCCCGTATGCTTACGAGAACCAGAGTTTCGGCATTTTCAGTATCCGCGAACGCATGCGCCATATCGGCGGCGGTTTCGAAATGGCGGCGCAACCCGGTCGCGGTACGACGGTGACGCTTGATGCGCCTTTGAGGCTGGCCGCAAGAACGGCGGGCGCGCGGGATGGGGGCAATGATGACGGTTCGGATACTGCTCGCGGACGATCACCGCATGATGCGTGACGGGCTTCGCGCACTGATCGAACAGGAGAAAGGCCTGCAGGTCGTGGGCGAGGCCTGCGACGGGCCGAGCGTCGTGCGCATGAGCCGCGAGCTCCGGCCGGACGTCGTGATTATGGACATCGGCATGCCGGAACTGAACGGGATCGAGGCGACCCGCCAGATTCTCAACCGCAAGCGCGGCCCGTGCCCGCGTGTGATCGGGCTGTCGATGCATGCGGATCGGCGCTATGTCAGCCAGATGCTGAAGGCCGGCGCTTCCGGCTACCTGCTCAAAGACGGCGCGTTCGAAGAACTCGTGAACGCGATCCGAACGGTCGTCAAGAACCATACGTACTTGAGCCCGAGCGTGGCCGCTACGGTTGTCGACGAATACAGGCGCGCCGTGCCGAACGACGAGAACAGCGTGTTCAGCGTACTGAGCGACCGGGAACGCGAGGTGCTTCAGCAGATCGCCGAAGGTAAGCCCACCAGGACGATCGCCGCCAATCTGTTCGTGAGCGTCAAGACCATAGAAACCCATCGCAAGCAGATCATGGAGAAGCTCGACATCCACAGCGTCGCCGAACTAACCAAGTACGCCGTGCGCGAAGGGCTCACCTCCTTGGGTGAGTAGGTGGCGGGTCCTGGGTGGTAGGCTGTTCTGCGGGAAGAGGCCTGAATATCCAACATCCAACAGCCAATATCCAACTTCCAAGTAGGAGACATCTCGGTTGGACGTTGGGTGTTGGCTGTTGGGTGTTCCATCTGAACCGACGCGGTCGGGCAGCGCCGGCCACGCCATGAATATCGGCGCAGAACAAGCCCATTGACAGCGACGCTTGACAGCGCGCGTCATGGGCAGCCGTTGGAGAGCACCACGACCAACCACCGATCGCCAGCACCCAACACCGACCACCTCCCCCTAGGCCCACCCGAAGAAGGCAGCCGCCTGCTCGTAGAGGGCATCCAAACCGTCCGGTGCGAAGAAGATCTTTCCGCGCCGCTTGCGCGTGTCGCCCGGGAGCAGGTCGTCAATCTGGCCCTGGGAATGGATGCAGTGGTGGCTGTCGTTCATATTGTTTCTGCAATAGAAGGCGCGGTCCCAGAGGAGCCCGATCGCGAGGCCCGATTCAGGCGCGAGTTTGGCAATAAACGCCTTCGCGAGCGGCCGCGGACAGAAGCCCCAATGCCCCATGAACCCGTTATCCAGCCCGTCGGGCTCGTGGTCTTTGACGAAATAGTTCTGCATCCTGCGCCAACGCCGGGCCGCCACCCTGCAGGGCAGGTCCAGGATCGACAGCCAGCCCTCATCGGTCCACACGAAGACGTTTTTGCCGTCGTAGTCCTTGAACGCGGGCACATGCTTGAATTTCAGGCACGTGTTGTACTTGATGTCATCGATGATGTGTGTGTCCCGATTCGTGACCGCCGTATCGAGCACGATCCCGTCCGGCGCCGGGCACAGGCGCACGGACAGCGTAACCTTGCCGCGCTTCGCGCCCGAGGTGTTGACCGTATAACCGACCGCCTCCTGGTTGCGATTCCACTGCCACAACTCGCTTTCCGTCTTGATCTCGAGGAAATTCTCGAAGCAGTCGAGCTCTAGGAACTGTTCGCCGAGATACTTCTCCGAGAAGATTCTGACACGCGACATTCCCTCACACGGATCGATCCGGAACTCCATCTTCGCTCTCCTTTCACCGCCAGAATTTCGCTGCTCTTCTCGCGTGTCCTGCTGTTCGCTGCGTGGATAACGGCATAAGCAGGTTCGCGCGAGCTCCACTGCGTGCCCGTGTGTCTCCGCGGCCGATCCCATCCCGTTTCGCTGCGGCACTAACTGACCGCAACAAGGATCTTGGTGACGCGGGCCGGGTCCTTGTCCCAGTCGGCCAGTGCGGCGCCGGCCTCGTCGAGCGGCACAATGCGCGAGATCACGTCCGCGACCGGGAACTCGCCACGTTCGAGCATGCGCAGCACGCGCTCGAAATCTTCGGGCAACGCGTTGCGCGACCCCATGATGTCGAGCTCTTTCTGTACGAACAATTTCGTTTCGTATTCGACCGGCTGCGCGGCATACCCGATATAGACGACGCGGCCCGCGAACGCGACTTCGTCGACGGCGGCGCGGAACGTCTGGGGCAGCCCGATCGCCTCGATCACGACCTCGGGCCCATTCCCGTTCGTGACGGCGCCGAGCCGTTCGTGCAGGTCGGCTTTGCTGGTGTCGATGCATACCGATGCGCCCGCCTTGACGGCAAGCGCGAGTTTGGCCGCGTCGATATCGACCGCGATCACGCGGGCGCCCCTGTCGGCGGCCGCGGCGACGGCGCCCAGCCCGATCGCACCGCAGCCCATGACCAGCACGGAGTCGAACCGTTCCAGGCGCGCCCGGACCGCCGCATGTGTACCGACGGTGAGCGGTTCGACCAGCGCGAACTCGCGCGGCTGCAGTTTTTCGGAGGTGAACAGGCGTCTCACCGGCGCCACGATGTACTCCAAGAGCGCGCCGTCGCGCTGCACGCCAAGTGTCTCGTTCGCGCGACAGCAGTTGGGTCGGGTCTGGTTGCAGGCCGGACAGGCGCCACAGCTTGTGTAGGGCGAAATCGTTACGGGCGTGCCGGGCCGCCAACGTGCCGGCGCCAACTCGCCGCGTTCCTCGATCGTACCGCTGATCTCGTGCCCGGGAATACGCGGGTAAGCGACAATCGGATTCGTGCCGCGATAGGTCTTGAGGTCCGACCCGCACAGCCCCACGAAATTCACGCGAACCAATACCTCGTCGGCGCCCGGAGCAGGACACGGAACGTCACGCAACGCGGTCTCGCGGACCCCTGTGATGTAGAACGCCTTCATTGAAGAACGCGAAAGACAATATTCTCCGCACAAACGCCACTTGAAAGGATAGCCGCAAAAGAACGCAAAGAAAAGCAAAGCAGCAGCCACACCTTGATTCTGCGATCTATGCGATCTTTCGCGGCTATTCCTTCTCTTTCGGTCCCGGCCCCAGCCCGCGCCGCGTCCTCGCCGGTCAGCAATCTCTGCTTGTCCTCGCGCTAACGATGCGCCTTGAGCCGGTAGAACGTGATCGGGTTCGTGACGGTCTGGTCCGGAATCGTATTCGTAACGGGGGTCGGCGGCGGGTTACTCCAGATCACGACCCACGGCTCGGCAACGTCGCGCAGGTCGGTCTTACGCTCGACATAGCGGTGCGCCGCGGTGCCGCCCTGGAAATCGATCCGGATATCCTGGCCGTCGAACGTAATCGCGAGCGTGAGCAGCGACTCGCTGTTGCGCGGGTGCGTGTCGGCGGCGTACTCGTCCGAGTTCGGGACACCGTCGCCGTCCGGGTCGCCGTCCGCTCCATCCGCGCCAACGTCGACCAACGGGTTCAGCCCGTTGCCGGCCTCCCAGCCGTCGGGCATGCCGTCTGCGTCGGAGTCCCTGCCGGGATGCGCGAACTCGTAGGCGCCGATATCGTACAGCGCATTGGTGTCGTTGTTGCCGTCGAGCGGGCGCGGGGTCCCGTCCCGATCGGTGTCGGGCGCATCGGCTTCCCGGCCGGCCTCGACACAGGGCGAGCCGAGCAGCAGATGATAGTCCTGCACCGCGCGGTCCGCATATTGCGGCGGCAGGATCACGTTCCCGGCGCCGCCCGGATCCTCGGGCAGACAGCAGTACTCGAAGCCCATCCCGCTGCCCTCGAAATCCGGCAGACCGATGCCGGCGCTGTTGTAAAAGAGAATCGTATTCGCGTGGATCCCGCCCTGGTTCCCGTAGACCCCGCCCCCGCCCTGGTCGGCCCAGTTATCCGAAATCGAGCAGTTCATCACGGGCGCGCCGGCCTGGTAATGATGGATGCCGCCGCCCTTCAGTTGCGCGGTGTTCCCGTCGATCACGCAGTTCTCGAGCTTGCCGCCCTGGTAGCAGTAAATCCCGCCGCCGCCGTCCTCGTCCCCGGCAGGCCCGACGGCCAAGCCGATCGCGGAATTGCTGCGCACGGTACAGGCCTGCACCGTGCCGCCCGCGCCGCAATACACGCCGCCCCCGCGCTCTGCCGTATTGCCGATCAGCGTGTTGCCGACAAGAACGCCGCCCGCCTCACAGTGCACGCCGCCACCGGTGCCCGCCGTGTTCGTGTCGATGGCACAGGCCTGTACGGTCCCGCCCGCATTGCAGAAGACGCCGCCGCCGCCCCCGCCGGCGAACGTGCTGTTGCCGCCGAGCGCCGTGTCCTGCAACACGCCGCCGCAATCGAGATAGGCGCCGCCGCCCTGCGCGCCCTGGTTCCCGGCCACAAGGCAGCCGCGCAGCAAGCCGTTCGTCATGCAGTAAGCGCCGCCGCCCCCGCCGGCGGCGTTGTTCCCAACGATCCCGGAATCGACGACGTTGCCCCCGTCCCAGCACAGAACACCGCCCGCGATCCCCGCCGCGGCGTTGCCGCAGACCACGGCGTTCGAAAGCAGCCCGCCCCCCTGCAACAGCACTCCGCCGCCCGCCCGGTCGAGCGACGCACCTTGCGCATGCGTATAGCCGCCCGCCAGCGTGAACCCGTGCAGTTCCGACCCTGCCGTCAGGTGCGCGCAGCGCACGGCGTTCGGTCCGTGCAGACCGTCGTGCGAACCGCCCCGAATCACGGTGAAGTCCGGGCCGTTCAGGCTGCGCACGACGACCGGCTTATCGATCACGAGCCGGCTGTTCAGCCCGTGTTCGGACGCACTCCGGCCACCCACCTCGTAGGTGCCGTCGCCTACCATGACAAGCTCGCCGGCGCCCGCGGCATCGACCGCGCTCTGGATCCGGCGCGCGGCCGTCGCCCAGTTCGTATAGGGATAAATGTTGCCGCCGACCAGCGACACGAACCGGGTGCCGGGCGGATAGTCACGGTAGACCGACACCACGTCGTAGCCCTGTCGTTCGTAGCTGTTCGTGCCGTAGACCCGGATCGTATTGATCCCGTAGCCCAGCCCCGTGACGAGCGCCGTCCACGCGTTACCGACAGCAGAAAAGCCCGCCGCGCTGTCTTCCGAAAGGTTCAACCACCACATCTGCGGTTCGACATACGCGTTGTTCGTGCCGCTGACCGCGACGCTCGTGATCGTGTGCCCGACCTTCGACGGAACCGCGCTCGTAATCGTGACCGACGGCGCGCCCGTATCCGGCTCGCGCGTGAGCGTGGCGACATCGTAGGCGAGCTGGCCCCACGCGTTGGTGCCGTAGACATAGACCACGTTGACACCGCACTCCAGATCCGTGACGGTCGCCTGCCAGGCCTGATCGACGGCGGCAAAGGTGCCGGTCATCGAATTCGTCAGGTTCACCCACCACATCGCGTCGTTCACGTACGTGTTGTTTGTGCCGCTGAACGTGAAGTTCGTGACGCTGTAGGGCAGATTCGAGACCGTCAGCGTCCCGTTCGTGATCTCGAGATACGGCGCACCCATGTCCGGCTCGCGCACGAGCGAGATCACGTCGTAGGCGCGCTGTGCCCAATCGTTGCTGGCATAAACGTAGACGTCGTTGCGTCCGACCTCCAGCCCCGTGACAATCGTTTCCCAGGCGCTGTCGACCGCGGCGAATGTGCCGGTCGTCGTGTTTGTCGCGTTCACCCACCACATCGCGTCGTTCGCATAGCTGTTGTTCGTGCCGCTGAGCGCATAGCTCGTCACGTTGTAGGCCAGGCTCGACGGTGCCGCGTTCGTGATGTCGACCAACGGCGCGCCCATGTCCCGCTCACGAACGAGGGTCAAGGCGTCGCAGCCGGTCTCGCCCCAGGCGTTGCTCCCGAACACATAGACGACATTCACCCCAATCTCCAGGCCCGTCACGGCGGCCGACCACGCCTGATCGACCGCGGCGAACGAGCCGGTCATGGCGTTGGTCAGGTTGACCCACCACATCGCGTCGTTCACGTAGCTGTTGTTCGTGCCGCCGATCGTGAAATCGGTCACGCTGTAGGCCAGGTTCGACGGTGCCGCGTTGGTGATCCAAACGAACGGCTGCTCGCTGCCGTCGCCGCGCGTGAGCGACGCGGAATCAGAGCCGGTCCGGCCCAGCGTATTGGAGCCGAACACGTAGACCTGGTTATGGCCGACCCGCAACGAGTCGACAGCCAGGGTCCAGGACTGGCTCGCGGCGGCGAGCGCGCCGCCGTGCGTGGTCGTCACGTTCGTCCACCACATCGAACCGCACACGTGCAGGTTGTTCGTGCCGCTGAGCGTGAAGCTTGTGGCCGAATAGGCCAGGTTCGAGGGGATCGTGTTCGTGATTGTGACGAGCGGCGGGCCGGCGCCCGGCACGAGCCGGTCGAGCGTCACGCTGTCCTTTGCGCGGCCGCCCAGGCTGTTGGTCGCATAGACGTGCAGCGGGTTCAGGCCCGGATCCAGCGGCGCGACGGTCACCGTCCAATTGCTCGGGCTCGCGGGCGCGAAGTAGCGTTTCGTTTCGTTCGCGCCGTTCTCCCACCACATGCTTCCGGACGCGTTGGTCAGCAAACCGGACAGCGTGAAGTTCGTGACGGTCGCCTCCACATAGCGCGGGACCCGGTTCGTGATGCGAACCTGCGGCGCGTTCGTTGCCACGCCGCCCGGTTCGGTCGGCCGCTCGGTCGACGCCTTCTCCTCGTCGTAGCGGAACGTCACGCGTTCGAGCGGCCGGTTCGTGATATGGCCGCCGTACGGATCGACCGAAACCACGAGCGCGTCCTTCATCGTGAGCCGGTAGACCAGCCCGGTCCCCATCGGCGATCCGTGCACGACTTCGAGCGTCACCGTGTCGAGATGGCGGCCGTCGCAGCAGCGCAGGTAGAGGGCCGGCGAAGCCTTGTCCAGGTTCTTCAGGATCACGAGATCGCCGATCCGCGCGGTTGCCCTGGCAAGCCCGCCGGACGGGCTGCTCGCGCTCTGCGCGGCGACGCCGTGAGAGAACTGCAAGACATTGATCCAGTTCTCGTGCTCCTGGGTGGCCGACTCGCCTTCTACCCCCGAAATCTGCAGGAACATGTTCGTCGCGGCCCGCGAGGCGCATGCCGCCAGCAGCAGAAAGAACAACAGGATGTGGGTTCGGCGGATCATGGGTCGCGCTCCCCCGGCCGGCTCACATCTCTTTGTCCAACACCACGCTCCAGCCGGTGCTGACGGTCGAACCGGTGGTGCCGCCGGTCCCTTCGTCGCTCGGCGTATATTGCCACTGGATCTCGCCGTAGGACATGCGGACCGTCTCGATCGGGAACGCCGGGCTGTCCTCCTTGTGGCCCGCCACATCGACACCGACGATCATCACGTCCTTCAAGGTGACCTTGTAGAAGACCGCCTTGGGCCCGATCACATGCGCAAGCTCCAGTTCTACTTTCGGGATGTGCCTGCCGTTGCAGCAGTAGAGGTTCAGGATCGGAGTCGATTTGTCTATATATTTGGTTAGCGTGAAGTCTTCGTGGTCCGCGCGGCCGGCCGTGCGCGCGCCGCCCGAGGTGATTCCGCCGGACGGCTGCGAGACCCCGTGCGAATAGGAGAGAATCTCGATCCAGTCCGTATGGGACGAATCCTGGGATTCGCCCTTGACCCCCTCGATCTTCAGGAACATGTCCACGGCCGCGCGAGACGCGACGGGCGAGAACAGAAGGAGCGATACGGCAATCAGACAGCAGGGAAGAATCGTCGATTTCGACATGGTGTGCCCCCTTTCGATTTGTCGCAGGACTCCGCGATTATAGGCGGGAGCGGCGCATAAGTCAAGGCTGGGGCAGCCCGATCCTTATTTGCGGATTAACATGGAGCCCGCTATTCTTGTTGCAGCTCCACAATCGCGCGGTGCAGGGCCGGGATCGTCTCATGGTGCGGGCCGCGGATATCGATCCCGGTACAGCCGAGCACGCTGGGCCATTCGACGATGCGCGTGCGGGCCCTGTACATGTCGAGGAAATCGAAATTGGCCGTCGTGAATTTCTCGACGGAATGCCCGAGGTTCCGTGCGATCGTCAAGGCCTTCAAGAAGACCTCCGGCAACAGCACCGCGGACCCGATATTGAGCACGACCCCTTTCCTCAGATTCGCGACCGCCTCGGTCAGCCCGCGGAAATCGCGAAAACTCGTCAGGCCCAGCACCGCCCCGTCGCAGGAGGGATGCTGATGGATGATATCGCCGCCGATCGCGATGTGGATGGAAACGGGAATATTCAGTTCGTCCGCGTTCCACAACAAGCTGAGTTCGCGGTGCGGCAATTCGCGGCTCGCGATGTCGGAGGCAATGGCGGCGCCGTACCCGAGTTTCCGCGCCGCGCCTTCGACCAGCGCGTCGTTCATCATTTCGCCCGTCTCCTCGGCCATCCCGAAACTGCCGTCTTTCAACCCGTTCGGCACGTCCTCGGATGTCTCGCCGATCAGCGCGAGTTCGTAATCGTGGATAGAGACCGCGCCGTTCCCGGCCAGATGCTGCACATAGCCGCGTTTCATCAGGTCGATGATCAGGCCCGAGCAGCCCTCTTTGACGACCGCGCCGCCAAGCATCAGAATAATGCTGCGATTCTTCCGGCGCGCCGCATGCATGTGCTGCGCGAGCAGCAGAATCCCTTCGTCGTCAGCCGGCCCGGCGGATGTGGGCTCAAGCATGTCGCCCAGCGAGAACTTGTTCTTCCGTTTCGCGAGCGGGCAGGTTTTGATTTTCCGGAAGTCGACTTTCTTTCGTGTCTTCGCCATCAAGCGGTCTCCCTGCAAAGCCCCGCCCTATGTAGCGTATTTTCGGGACCGGATCAAGCCTGATACGAGACGTTTTGCGGTTGGTTCGCGGTGCGCGGGAAAAACGACATCGAGCGCTCGCCCAGCCTCGTCTCGAACAGGACCCGTTACGGGGCCGTAAGGCCGCACGACGCCCAAACGGAATCAGGGACGTCCGAGACCGGCTTGGCAGACGTTCAAAGCTATTCCGGATCGTCCTCCGTTTCAACGGCGGCGTCAGGCACGTATTCCCAGGTCCCGCACTTGTAGCGCGCCGCGTTCGCAAAATCGCGGTACAACCGTTCGCCGTCCACCTCTTGGCCCTGCTTCTCCAGGGCTTCCGCCAGCGCGCGCTTGAGCTGGAAACTCAAATAGTCGAGCACCTCTTCAACCTTGACCCGGGCCATGGCACCTGCCCTCCTCTGCACGGATTGTCGATTGAACACGCGTCAAGGTCAAGGATCGTATTCCGATTTCAGGGCAGCGTGTCTTCCGGGGCGCCGAGCAACTGGTAGATCAAGCGGGAGTGCTCGCGCGTCGCAGCACTCAGCGCTTTTGCGATCTTTCGAAACTTCGGCGCCGAGCTCTCAACCGTGTCGTAGAAGCCGGCTTCCAGCAGCGAGCTCTCCAGATCGCCCGCCGTTTTCAAGGCTTCCACCACACGCATGTCGCCCGCCGCCACACGGTTCAGTGCATCACGCACCTTGTCCAGCTCGCGCTGCACCGCCGGCTCGCTGAACCTGGCGGCGCCCCAGAACAGGTGCCCCTGATCCACGTAGATCTCCAGCGCGCCCAACCACCGGGCGTGCTCGTACTCCTCTTTTGCCAAGCGCGACCAGAACTCCGTCAACCCGACGAACTGTTCCGCGTATTTCTCATACAAGGTCCCGATCGCCTGCTCCAGCCCCATCAGTGACGCAAGAACTCCGCGCTGAATGTCCTGCGCACGCGTGCTCGTATATGCCCTCATACTTGCCGCCCTTCTCCCCCAAAACCCGGGCGCCCCGCCGGCGCCGTGCCTATCATGTGGTTGTCGCACCAACGCCTCTGCACCTTTCACGTCGCGGCGAGGAAGGCGGGCGTTGCGACGAGGTTCCGGGCAGGCGCACAGTCGGGCTTCCGACCGCAGGGAGGAAGACCAGCTCGCGGGCCGTAAGGGCCGCGAGCGCACTGAAGGGGTGCCGCGCGGCGCGGCACCCGTCATTCCAGCCAGACTCTGGCGCGATAGCAGGTACCGGCATTGGGCGCCGAGACGGTGAGCACAAACGGCGCGCCTGTAGCCTCGACATCCTCGCAGCCGGGCACAGGCAGCCATTGGCCGGCGGCGCTCATGTCGGCGCGTTGCTGCAATTGATAGTGGCGCGTCATGCCGGCGTACGCGTCGCCCTCGGCGAGGAGCGTGGCGAACGAGACTTGAAGCCCGGCCGCGCCCAGCGTGAGATCCACGGCAAAGGTGCTGGCCGCGCTGTCGGGCGCGGTGCCGGCCCAATACTCCTCGATGTTCAGCAGGCCGTCTCCGTCCGGATCCGCGGTATCCGATTGATCGGCAGCGGGCAGCGCGGCCAGATGCAGGGTTTCCCAGTCATCGGCCATGCCGTTCCCGTCGTCGTCCTGCACCGTCGAGAGCGCGCCGCGCGCGGCCGTGAGTGCCAGGTCGAAGACGAGGTCGCTGCTGCTCCGCGTATAGTTGAAGACCTGCACGGCCAGCACGTTCCGTTCTGCCAGCGCGGGAAGATCGCCGCCGCTCAGAGACACGGATACCGGCTGCGGCTCGGTGGAGCTACCCGGCGCATACACATCGTCGCAGGCGACAAAGGTGCCGGGCTCACTGTTCATGTGCACGCGCGCGACCTCCCGGCCGTTGATCCAGGCAATGAACCCGTCGTCGAACTCGGCGTTCAGCACCAGTTCGGCGATCTCGTGCGGGTCGCCGAGCGTGAACTCGCGACGCAGGAACACGGAACAGTAATTGCCTTTCATATCCGCGAGCTCGGTGCCGAACGGGCCCTCCTCAACGTTGCTGCTGTAACCGAACGGGGCGGGTCCCGCCGGCCACCCGGAATCGTCGAAGGACGCGGGCCCCGCGCGCCATGCGGTCGGCGGACTTGAGGCCTCCGCGGTCCCTTTGCGGAATCTCCAGGTGGCGCCCTTCGCCACCAGCGTCTCCGGCCCCGGCCCCGCGCGCAGCCGCAGCGCGTTCAAGTAGTAGCGTCCGGCATCACCCGTCCCGCTGAAGGCCGGCACATAGACACTGATCGCGCCGTCCGCACCGCACGCGATCTGCGCGTAGCGCGCGACGTAGCCGTTCATGGTGTTGTAGCCGTTGGCAATGGTCGTTGTGTCGTCCGTGTGCGCGTCGGTACTCAACACGGCACCCGCGCTGCTCGCGTTCGCGAAGCTGTCCGCGCCGTCCAGTCGCAGCGCCGTGGTCCGCGCGGTGTAGCCGGACACCGCGCGATTGCCGAAGAGCACCAGCTCGTAACGCATCGCCGGGTCCAGCCCGCTCAGGCTCAAGACCAGCGCGTTGGTCTGGTACCCGATCAGCCCGGCGCAGTCGACGATCCCGCCGAAAATGCCGGCGGCCTCCGTGCCGGCCGCCGCGTTCGCGCCCTGCGTCAGGATCGGGGTGCCCGGCAACATCACGCTCAGACCGACCGGCAACAGCGCGCCGGTCTCGTGGTCGACAAGCAGGCCGGATTCGCCCTGAGAATACGTCGCGATGTTCTGGGCAAGCTGGCCGCTTGCCCAGGCCAAATCGTTATAGGCCGTGAACGGCGTGCCGTCGAGCGGCTGCACAACGGTGATCCGGACGGCGACCGTAATCGGCCCGTTCTCGGCGCCGGACCCGTCATCCTCAACCGTGAACTGCCGGTCGTAGACGCCGGGAGCAAGGGACGCTGTATGGAAGTCCACCGCGTGCGTCTGCTTGTCCGTGCTGCCGGTCGAGACCCCGCTCGCCGGCACGACATCCAGCTTGCTCGTGGCCTCGACAAGTCTGAACTGCAACGTGCCGGTGCCCGCGTTCCACACTCGAATCGTCGCGTCGGGCGCGTCCTCGCCCGCCACGCAGCTCACGGCGATGCTCGTGGTGCTGACCGCAAGCTCCGGCACAACGGCCGGCGGCGTGGTCACGCTCACCGGCTGGCAATACGGGCCGCTGCCCCCGTCGTTGATACCGCGGACCTTGTAGTAGTACGTCGTTTCTGGATTCAGCCCGGTGTCGGTGTAGCTCGTGTGGTCGGCGTCCGGATAGACCGCATCGAACGCGTACCAGTACGAGCCGTCCAGACTTTTGCGCAGCATGTACCGCGTTTCGTCCGGAAGGTCGTTCCAAGTCAAACGGACCTCGGTCGCCGACACGGCAGCGGCAGCGAACCCGCTCGGCGCGGCGGGGACCGGCTGGGTCACGGTGATCGTGATGGTCACGGTGATCGGGCCGTTGACCGCGCCGGACCCATTGTCCTCGACCGTGAACGTGCGCGTCTGCGTGCCCGCCGCCATCGTCGCGGTCGAGAACGCGATCGTGTGCGTCTGCTTGTCCGTCGCCCCGTTCGAGGAGCCGGTCGTCGGCGCGATGCTCAGCTTGCTGGAGTATTCCACCAGCTTGTACTGCAGCGTGCCGGTCCCGGCGTTCCAGACCTGGATCGTTGCATCCGGCGCGTCCTGGCCCTCCTCACAGCTGACCGCGATGCTCGTGGTGCTCACCGCAATCGCAGGTTCCGGTGCCGGCGGGTTGACGGTGATCGTGATATTGACTGTGATCGGGCCGTTCGAGGCGCCCGACCCATTGTCCTCGACCGTGATCGTCTTGTTGTGCGTGCCGGCAGACAGCCCGGAGGTCGTGAAATTGATCGTGTGCGACTTCTTGTCGCCACTGCCCGTCGAGGAACCGGTCGTGGGCGAGACACTCAAGGTGCTGGAGTACTCGACGGTTTTGTACTGCAATGTGCCGCCGCCCGAGTTCCAGACCTCGAAGCTCTTGCTCGACGCGTTCTGGCCCTGCGTGCAGGACGTGGATATCGAGGTGCTACTCACGGCGATCTCGGGAGAGGCGGAGACGACCGTGAACTTCGCATTTGCCAACGCGCTCCAGGTACTGCCGTTCTTGACCCGCGCGTTGAGGGTCAGGCTGCTGTTGATTGTCACGACCGGGCTGCCCGTGCTGGAAGACGAGCCGGACCGGATACTGCCGCCCGAGTTGCGCGGGTCCTGCCCGTCGGTACGATAGAAGATGGTGCCGCTCCCGTTGTTCCGCGTGATCGTCAGCCTGAACCCGCTCGCAACACTGCCGCCGTGCTTGCTGTAGAGCGGCGGGTTGTTCGAGGGGTACAGCCCGCGCGCGCGCGCCGCGTTGACCATCTGTTGCGAATTGCCGGACATGAACCCGCGCACGACGTTCACTTTGTTGAGCCAATGGCTGCGCGTGAACGTGTAGGGCACCGTAACGCCCTCCTTGGGATCGAAGTTGTTGTGGTACCGGCCCCACCGCGCGGATTCACCCACGATCGCGCGGTCGATCTGCGCGTTGATCGCGTTCCAACGGCCCAGGCAATTCTCTTCGGTCAGCGCGCCGCCGTTGAAGCAGTGCTTGTAGATGCGGTCCGCGAACAGCATCTTGAAGTCCGCGTTCTTAGTGATCTCCACCCAGAGCCTGCCGATCTGGTTCCATGTCCCATAGAGGAACGGATGGATCCAGGCCCCCTCGTTGGAGCGCGGTTTCGGTTGCTCGGGCGTGCCTTCGGTCGTATAGACCCAACTGTCCTCGAGATCCCACGCGAAATACCTGGCCGGTTCCGGTGTCGGCGTGTAGCGATAGCCCGCGAACCAGTTGTTGTGCGGCCAGTCGCCGGAGCCCGCTACCGAGTGCAAGACGATGTAGTCGGCGAACTCCAGAACATCCAGGTATTGCTGCAGCTCGTTGTACTTGGCCGACTGCGCCAGGGTCTGGCTCGCAACCAACGTGTTGTGCAGGTATTTCCAGCGCGAATCGTTGCCGCTCACCAACACGTGCTTCAGGGTCGTCCTGTTGTCCTTGTGATGCAGCGCCGTCCATTGCTCCTTCGTGCCGCCCCAATAGGCCTTGCAGAACCACGCGTCAGGCCGCTCGGCCAGGTTGTACAGGCCCCAGTACAGACCGTTGATATACAGATGCACAAACGTGCCGCGCGCGCCGTAGCCTTTCATCTCCAGCTGCGAGGCGCGGACCCACTGATCCTTCGTGAACGTCGCATCCCGGCAGCTCACGCCGTTGCCCTGCCACGAGTCGTTGCCGCCCGCGCGCAGCACGAGCCGGTCAAATTCCGACACCGCCGTGTCGGCGCCATGCAGGGCTGTCTCGAAAACGGGGTAGTACAGCTTCTTCGGACCGCGCTCCGTCCTGAAAACAAACTTGAAGAAACGCTTGCCTTTCATGTGCGTGTGCGGACGGATCCCGCAGTCGATCTGGAAGCCCGCGAAACCCGCAAACTTTGTCTTGCCCGGATAGATCAGCTCCACCGAGCACGATCTCTCGTAGTCGCTGTTCAAGCCGCTCACGCCGTCGCCCGTCATGTACACGCCCGACGCTCCAAACATCTCGTCCCGCTTCATCACAACCGACATCGTCGGTATGTCCTGCAGATCCTCCTTGATCGTCGACTGGTTGTCCTGAACCACCTGCGAGACCATCCCGTATTCGCTCGGAAGATAGGCTGCCAAGTGTGGCGAATACCCGAAATGGGTCGGATAGTCCGCCGGCCGGGTCTGTGTCAGGACATGGCTCAGGAAAATATACGTCCGGGTCTCACAGTCCGACGTCGTCATGCCCGACTTGTAGCCGACCGCTCGCAAGGGCGTCGTCGTGCTGATCGTCACGCTGCCCCCGTTGCTCAACGTCGATCCGTAGGACGCCGTCGGCTTGCTGCCGTCCGTTGTGTACCGGATCGCCGCGCCCGAAGTGGACGAGGTGATCCGCACGCTGAACGACGAAGAGTAAAAGCCGTGCGCCTTGTTGAACGACGGCTTCGCCACCTTCGCCGCACGGACTGTGCCCGCACAGAACGCAGAAAATATCAGGAACACCACGGGAATCGGGCGGCTCGGATTGAACATGCCTGCTCTCCTTACGCTGTCCTTGACGTAAAACCAGGAAAAAAGGAGCAACCCCCTTTCCTGCCATCTCACGTTAGAACAACGCAGGCTCTGTACATCGCAGCCCGGAAAAAAAGCGCAGACGCCACAAACAACCGCTGGATGTTGTATGTCAAGAGGTGTGTCCGGCCGGACAAGGGCTTTGTACGTGGAGCCGATTGCGCTGTGAGCCATAGGAGTCCGAAACTTCGTCGCGAACTTTCTCGCGAACTGCCCCGAGCAGCGCGGGAATCATTCTGCCCTCCGTGTTCCTCTCCCGAACTTAATCGCGAACTTCCTCGCGAACGAGGCCGTAGGCCGCACGGATCAAGAGAGGCTCTGAACACTCGGATTGCTGGCCCGAGACAATCACTGCCGGGCACGCCAGCGCTGCGGGATTCGCGCCCTTCGGGCGCCGTTCGCGAGGAAGTTCGCGATTAAGTTCGAAGAGAAGATTGCGCCCGTCGGGCGCGTTCGCGAGAAAGTTCGCGACGAAGTTTGGGACTCCAGGCCGTGGATCCTCCCAGTATTTTTCTCTCTGCTCCCCTGCCTGGGGGAAGACCGAAATCACGCCCCCACTCCGAGCCCGCCCCGCTTGCCTTTTCTCCGCAGCGCAATCGGCTTTGTACGTGTGGGTCCGTGTGTGGGTCCGTTTGAGTCCGAGTCGTCCCGTACGTCCGGTGCGGGCCCTACGCGTTCGGCCGGTCGGCGCCGCGGGCATCGTTCAGTAGCGCGGAGATCCTCTCGGCATGTTGGCGGGTGGCGTCGGCCAGCGTGCGTGCGACCTTGGCGAACTCGGGCACTTCGGACTCGACGGTGTCGTAGAAGCCGGCTTCGAGGATTGAGTCCTCGATTTGCCCGGCCGTCTCCAGTGCCTCGGCTAAAGCGAGTTGTCGGCCGGCCTCCGTCCCGTCGAGCGCCTTCTTAACGACGTCGACCTCGTCCTGGATCGCCTCCTCGCGAAACCGTCCGATATTCCAGAAGACGTGCCCTTCCCTGAGCAGTATGCGCAGGGAGCCGAGCTGTTTGGCGTGGCCTTCTTCTTCCCGCGCAAGCCTCAGCCAGAACTCGGTCACACCGGGAAACATCTCGGCGTAGCGCGCGTAGAGCGCCCCGACGACCTGCTCCCATCCCATGAGCGATTCCAGGATTCTGCTCTGTTGTTGCTTGACCTTTTCTTTGCTGTCCATCTGGCACTCCTTCCGAGCAAGGCGATGCTCCAGATTCGACTATCTGGCGGGGCTTGGCAAGCGCAGAACCGGCACGATGCACGATTTGCGGGTTCCTTGTGAGGTCCGCCCGGCTTCTTCCATTGAAGATGGGCGATCGTATACGCGGCGCGCTGCGCTGCACGCGACGGGCCGGGCGGTCTACCAGAGAATCACGACGCAATTCATCGGGAATTGAGCTGCGCTGTTTGCCTTCGTGACGTTCATGGTGTGCAATTTCCGTCAGGGCCGGGACCTGGGCAGCGCCTGGCCTTACGCCTGGTTCTGGGCCTGCTTCGCGCCCACCACGCGGGCGAGCTCGTCGAAGGTCAGGGCGTGCACCATGACGGGCTTGCCCTTCCCCTTCACCTTCACGGGCTGCAGCGCCCCCTCCTCGGCCGCGTTCGGGATGAACTTGAAGGAGTTCAGACCGATAACAACATCCGTCTTGAGCTGCTTGGTTGCGGTCTCAAAACGAAACGCGAGATTCACGGAATCGCCGACTGCCGTGTAGTCGCGGGTGCTGCTGCCCCCGACGTTGCTCATGACGACCTTGCCGGTGTTCACGCCCACGCCGATCTCGAACGGATACGGCAACTCCGGCAACTCGCGGTTGACGATTTCCGCAGCAAGATGCATCTCGTAGGCCGCTTTCAGCGCGGCCTGAACGGACACGTCCGTAGACTGCCCGCCTGTCGCCATCCAAACGGCCATCACGGCGTCACCGATGAACTTGTCCACGACACCCCCGTGCCGCTCGACCAGCTCGTTCGCCGTCTTGAACCAGTCCCGCAGCAGCCTGGCCAGCAGGCTGACCGGTATGCTTTCGGACATCGCGGTATAGTTCCGGATATCGACAACGACCGTCGTCACGTCACGCAGCAGCATGCCCTCGTCGGCCATCGTCGCTTCGCTGTCGTCCGTCTCCGCGTCGCCACCCGTGCCCGGTGCGGCGTCTTCCAGGAAATGGAACGTCAGCATGTACTCGCCGATCCGGATCCGGTCCGCGTCCTTCAGTTCGCACGGGACCAGCACGCGCCGATCGTTCAAGAACGTGCCGTTCACGCTGCCCATGTCCATAACGTAGAACTTGCCGTCTCCCAGCCGGCGCAGCAGCGCGTGGCTCCGAGAAACCGTGCCGCCCTTGAGCGTCAGTTCGTTCCGCTCGCTCCGACCGATCGTGACGAGGTCTTCGCAGTCAATCTGCCGTTCGCCGCTCTTCCATTTGATGACGAGTCTTGCCGGCATTGCCTCCCCTTTATCCCGGATCAAGCGAACGCGCGCCGCACATGCCGTTTGGCGGCACGCGCGGGTATGGCCTGAATCGGCCTCACCCACCCCACCGGCAGGCATTGTGTACTCTGCGCGCGCGCGCGTCAAGCCCGCATGCGCGCGGATTCCTCTCTTGACAGTCCGAACACGTTCGAAAAGAATGCGGGGTCGGATCGTCTGAGAGGAGCGCCGCACTTTGGATAACCCCGTACCCGAGCAGCCAGAACCGCCGGCCCAGCCGCCTGCTCCGAGCGAAGCGGAACGGAACCCGCTGATGGAGGAGGCGCCGGAGATCCCGGGCTACGAGATTCTGGACAAGCTCGGCGAAGGCGCGATGGGCTCGGTCTTCAAGGCGCGCCAGATCTCGCTGGACCGCATCGTGGCGATCAAGACGCTCCCGCCCATGTTCGCGGCGAACCGCTCCTACATTTCGCGGTTCCAGCATGAAGCGAAAGCGGCGGCCAAACTGAACCACCCGGGCATTGTCCAGATCTACGAGGCGGGCCAGCACGGCACGATGTACTATTTCGTGATGGAATACATCCAGGGCCAGACCGTTGGGGACTGGCTGCGCAAGGAAGACGCGATCCCCGAAGAACTTGCCCTGCAGGTGGCGGACGTTGTGGGCAACGCCCTGAAACACGCGTGGGACCGTGGCAACATCGTGCATCGCGACATCAAGCCCGACAACATCCTGGTGGCCGAAGACGGCGCGATCAAAGTCGCCGACCTGGGCCTGGCCAAGGTTGTGGGCAACGAAGAGTGGTCCCAGACGATGAGCGGCATGATGATGGGCACCCCCCAGTACTGCGCGCCCGAACAGGTGCAGGGCGACCGCGGCATCGATTGCCGGGCCGACATCTACTCGCTGGGCGCAACGCTCTACCACATGCTCACGGGCAGCCTGCC
>Ga0272441_10003568_pt1 | contig 29454 bp, 26 predicted proteins | sample SSMProp6N_FD_193582 | JGI IMG/M metagenome (GOLD analysis project Ga0272441, IMG submission 193582) | Marine sediment archaeal communities from Little Sippewissett salt marsh, Falmouth, MA, United States - SSM-Prop-6N | ecosystem: Environmental > Aquatic > Marine > Wetlands > Sediment ... | reverse complement strand
GGATCGATGGTACGCTTCATGCCGTACACAAAGGGCTGAAGATGGAACCCGTCTTCGCTGAAGACGTGCACCCGCTGTGGAGGTGCATAGACGTATTTGATGAAGCGCTGGGAGCGGCCGTACGGAGCGACGAACTCACAGAACGCCCCGCAGAAATACAGCGCCAGGAGAACGAAGGAGCTGACCATGGCCAGCTTGTGTTTTCTCAGCTTGCGCCACATCAGCTTCCACTGAGACGCGACGTAGTACTGCTCCTCTTGTTCTGCGGTCTTCGGACGGAATCCGTGCACTGCTCGCTTCAGCTTCATGCTCATTGTCCTTTGTCCAGTCTGATCCGAGGATCGACCCATGCGAGCAAAATGTCGGAAACCAGCGTGCCGATAACGGTCAGCGCGGCAAGGATGAAGAGGAAGCTGCCCGCAAGATACATATCCTGTGAGATGAGCGCCCGGAGCAGGAGAGGTCCGGTGATCGGAAGGCTGAGGACTATCGCCGTGATCGTGGATCCGGAGAAAATGGCCGGAAGCAGCCAGCCCACCGTGCTGATGACGGGATTAATCGCCACCCTTACGGGGTACTTGAACAGCAGTCGCCTTTCTTTGATTCCTTTCGCCCTTCCGGTTACCACGTACTGCTTCTGAAGCTCATCGAGCAGCGTTCCTCGCATCACTCGTATGAGCCCGCACGTTCCGGAAGTTCCGATCACGATTACGGGAAGCCACATGTGGTTCATCATGTCCCTGAGCTTGGCGAAGCTCCAGGGCGCGTCGATGAATTCCGGTGAGAAGAGACCCCCGATGCTCAGACCGAAGTATCGGTAGAATATGAACATCAGAACCAGCGCGAGCATGAAGTTGGGCGTTGCCAGGCCGAGAAAGCCGATGAATGTGAGCACGAAATCGCCGGGAGAGTACTGATGGGTGGCGGAATATATCCCGATGGGTATGGCGACGACATAGATGAAGAGCAGAGTGAGCAGCGACACGGCCACGGTCAGCGGCACTCGACGCATTATGAGCTCTCCCACCGGCATGTTCCACTCGAACGACTGACCGAAGTCGCCCCGCACCACGCCCTTCATCCACTTGAAGTACCTGGTATAGATCGGCTGTCCCAGCCCGTATCGCTCGACCAGTGACTCGACCATACTCTCGTCGACGTAGACGCCCGTTTCACTCAGACGCCCGATATAGGTCGTGAGGTAGTCTCCCGGGGGAAGCTCGATGATGACGAAGCTCACAACGGATATGATGAGCAGCGTCGGTATCATGTACAGGATTCTTTTCGCTATGTAAGTCAGCATATCTAGATCGTTCCCATGTTCTGCAGAGTCTCGCCTTGTTCGAGCAGCTGCAAATAGCATTCCAGCCGGGTCTTGAGTTCGGGCTCGAACTTGATTTTTAGCGCTTCTTCTACGCTCTCGGGGAAGGAGCCGGGCAGGAGTGTCTCCCTGGTTCTTGCCGCCAGCGTTTCCCACTCCGCCAGCAGAGACCTCAGCTCCTCGGCGACCCTGTCCCTTTCGCCGGCGTCATCCCGAAGGGGATACCGGAGCAGTCGAGTGCTGTGAATCAGAGCAATCCCGACCCGTGCCTTGTGTATGTGGGTCAAGACCGAAAGGCGAAGCACTTCGACCTCCCTTTGCATGGACGTACAGCAGGAGGCGAGTCGATCCGTGATTCCCAGGGCCTCCGTTCCCCTCTCGAGGGCGCGCTCCAGCTGCGCAAGTGTGTTCTCGGCGTTGTCCTGCGAGAGGGCGCGCGCCCTTTTCTCTCGGAGGGTCGCGCCCGAAATGTCGTAGCGGTCGAGGCGGTCGATCCAGAATGCCTGGAAGTCCTCGCACAAGGGAAAGGGATCCTCGATCATCCTGTAGACGGCCGCCATCTCGCCGGCCGCCTCCATGGGCAGTCCATGGGTGAGCCTGCCGAAGGCCCTCTCGTAGTCCGCCAGACTCAATGAGGGGTTCCAGGCCTCCGACATTCCGTATGCCAGGCTGATCAGAGAGAGCTCGTGGGGGACGGTTTTCGTCCAGTCCGTGACAATGGTGCCCCCGAGGCCGTGCCGCTGCGTCTCCCGGGTGAGGACCCCGATGCCCCGAGTCGATCGGGTGAAGAGGAACATGGTCTGGTTGTGGTTGTACCATCTTGCCGCACTGGCCGTCACGACATCGAAACCCGTGCCGATGATGCGTTCGAGCCCCGGTTCCGTGGGCCAGTCGAGCAGATCGTAGTTCCAGTAGACCAGGACCGTTCCTTTGGGAAGGTAGCGGGCGCCTTCCGGCAGCTGTTCTATCATATCGGCCCAGACGTATGGCGTAAGGCCTTTTGCCAGCAGCCGCCTGCATATTTCCCCTATGTGTGTGCCGTAAAGCCCCGCGACACCGTTTTTTTCGACTTCGCGGCCGCATCGGTCGCATATCCCGAGCCTCCTGCTCTCATCACCGCCGACATGGAAACCGCGTATGTCGGGGAAGAGAGCGATTACTTCGTCGACCAGCTGCATATAGAAGTCTTTCACCGCCGGGTTCGTCGCGCAGTACTGCTGGGTCGTGCGCGGCGTCTCGCGAAGATGCGAGTATTCGGGATGACGAAGAACGTTGTAGACGTGGCCCAGGCACTGAATGAGCGGAAGGATCTCGATGCGGTTGGCTCTGCAGAGTTCCGCGAGCGAAAGGAGCTCGTCTCGAGCAAAGGAAAGCCGGCACGCAAGATTCGCATGCTCTTGGTACGGGAACAGAGACTCCAGCTCCAGCAGAAGCAGATTGGCCTTGTAGTGCCCCATGAGCTCGACCCGCTGCATCAGGGCGGTGAGATTGGGTGCAAGAACCGGCATGGATTCGGTCACGAGATGATAGCACGCGTGGACGCCGCGCACCGCAAGGTCGGGCTCGTCGTAGATGAAAAGACGGGGAAGCCTGCCCGAAGGCGGGCGGGTCGTCAGGAGCTGAGACGCCGTGTGTATCCCGTACAGACGTCCTGCCTGGCTGTCCGCGGATACCTGGACCGCCCCTTGATCAAGGACCAATGCGTATCCCTGATTCGCAACGGACCCCCCTTTCAGCCCGGCGAGAATCGAAAGCGGCCGAACCTTGTTTCCACTCGACCCCGGATCCGGGATGGGCAGGGCTTCCAGGGGGGATCGGTCGTGCACTCTCACCGGCGTGCTCAGGTATGTGCTTTCTCCGATCAAAGAAGGCGACAGGCCGCGTCGGATCTCCTTCGAGACCTCGCAGGAGCTCGCGCTGCCTTGGCCGGAAAGCTCGACCGCGCCGGGGAGTTGAATCACCACCCGCGGCCATGGGATCAGCGCGACTTCGCGCAAACCGTCACTTCGGTTACAGGACATGACGGATCTCCTCCGAGGTCTTGAAACTTCGATACGACCGGAGGCATCCCCGATCCGGATTGACAAACAGGAGGCGTTCTCTTGGATCGGCGACGCAGGAGATCAGGGTATAGAGCCCGTCCTGGCCGTGCTGACAGATCGCCCCCGGATCGGAGTGATCGGCAAGCAGGTCCTGAAGCGTCTCGAGCGGGTCGCGGTATTCCGACTGCGTGAGAAGGCGCTGGAGGTTGAGATATCGGTTCAGGGAGTTGCCGCCCGCGCCGGTACCTTCGAGCGCCGGGGTGACGCAGTGGTTCGTGGTGAAGACGGCGCCTTTACCGGCTTCCAGGGGGATGACGCCCGTGCGATCAACGGATTTCTCCACGACGGCGCCGCCTCCGCCTGCGTCGGCGAGAGTGATGTTCTGTCCCTTTCCGCACATGACGGTTCCGCTCAGCGTCTCCACCGCCTGCTCGACCGTGCCGCATCGGCCGAGCACGACCGTCAGCACGGCGTGCTGCGGAACGCCGTATCCGTCCTGCCCCCGGCCGATCGCCGGACCGGAGTTCGCACCCACGGCCAGGCCGGCGCTGTTCAGCCCCACCTCGGTCCACACATTGCCGACCCATCTCAGCGAGAAGTAGGTCATCCCGGTTTCCGTGGTTGCCTTTTCCAGGAGGTACTGGGCCCGCTGGGTTTCATCGATGTCGCTGGTCTTGCCGAGATACGCGCCTCGGCTGCCCCGAAGCACAACGCCGGTGCACCACTTCTCCTCGCCGGCATCCGGGTCGAGCCCCCAGTCTGGAATATGGGGATGGGCGTTGAACGTGGAAAGCCACAGCACGTCCTCGAACGGCAGACGGGCACCTTCCGAGATCCCGGTGATTTCCTGCACCAGCTCGGGGCACCAACCGTCGAGATACTCGAGGGTTCTTTTGACCAGAGCCTCTCTCTGCGGATTCCGCTTTCCCGGGTAGGGCCACCTCCGGCAGGCGGCGGCGATGCGTTCACGGAAGGCCTCACCGTGCTGACGACCCCTCTCAGGGGCGGAGCCTCTCGTTTCGAGCAATGCCAGATCTCTCACCGGTAACCTCGTCGGGTGGCCTTGGCGGCAAAAGAGGGCGGAAAAGGGGTACCCTCCCGCCCTCTTTTGCGAGTTCTTTCTGCAAACCAGAGCAGCCGGGCCTTCTACTGTCTCAGGAAGTACTGCTCTATCAGAGTGTGTCCGAAGTACCTGCCGATGACCCAGTCCCACAGGGCCTTCTCCGGGATGTTGCGCAGGTCGTTCTTCGCCACGATCACTTGAGGTGTCTCTCCGACCGTTCCGATCACCCAGCAGTTCTTCTCGTGCAGCTCGAAATATCGGGTGAACAGACGCTCCTTCTCCTCGGCCGTTATGGCGTACTGGGCCCTCCCAAAGATGTCCTGGAGCTCCAGAATGTCGGGATCGGTCGGTTCGATGCCGGTCTCCCCGCCGCTCTCATACCACTGGCCGTACTTCGACGCCCAGTACGTGTACTTGGTGGTAGGAGTAATGAACACGGGAGCGAAAGGATAATCGGCCTGCGCGAAATTCCAGATGCCGATGTGGGTCTCCCCGGTGAAGATGCGATCTCGGAACACCGAGACCTGCTGGGCCTTGAGGTTTGTTTTCACTCCCACGTCCTGCCAGTACTCCTGCACCAGCTCACACGTGTCGGCGTACTCCTCCCGCTGTGTCGTATGCTCGACGAGGATTTCGAGTCTCTTGCCGTTCGGCATCAGGCGGAACCCGCTGCCGTCCTTCTCGGAGAGGCCTATCTCGTCCAGCATCTTGTTCGCCTGATCCGGATCGAAGTCGGCCCAGGCGGTGCCGTACGATTCCTTGTAAAAGATTGATCCGCTGGTCGGTGCCGCCTGGCGCGGCGTACCGAGGCCCAGGAACACCAGTTCGTTGATCTCATCTCTGTCGATGGCAAGCGAAAGCGCCTTTCGGAACTTGTCGTTGGTCAGGTACTGGCTGATTTCTGGATCGTTGCAGGTTTGATTCACATAGAATGCCACATTGGAGCCCATCTCCGTGGGCCAACGCAGCACACGGTAATCGCCGGCTTCCTCATTGTCCTTGAAGAGGGTGTAGTCCTTGACCGCCAAACCCCATCCCTGAAGCGTTGCTTCACCGGACATGGTCTTGAAGGCGGCCATGTCCATCCGCTCGACCACGTTGAAAGCCATGCGGTCTATATAGGGAAGCTGATTCCCCTCCGTGTCGATTTTCCAGTAGTAGGGATTCCTCTCGAAGATGTATCGGATCTCGGCCCCATGTTCGCTCGTCGGGTACCATGCGCGTATGGAAGGATAGTCGGGGTCATTGCACACATCCCAGACGTCCCGCTTCGAGTCGAGCAGCTGGAACCACCCTTCGAATCCCGCATCCTTTGCCTTCTTGTCCAGCGTTGCCTTGTCCACGTAGCTCGGATGGAACTGCTTCAGGTAATGCGCGCAGGCCCATGGCCTCACGCCTTTGGCCAGATTCTCGAGCATGAACCCGCTGGGTTCGTTGTATACGAACTGCACCGTGTAGTCGTCGATCTTGACGACATTTCCGATGTCACCCGTCTCGACCATCCAGCCGGAGGGGGCGGGGGAGACCTCCTTGTTCATCTCCAGGTCGTTGTACCAGAACATCACGTCGTCGGCGGTGAAGGGTTGACCGTCCGACCATTTCATGCCTTCGCGCAGGTAGAACGTGTAGAGCTTTCCATCCTCGGACACGTCCCAGTCTTTGGCAACGTTGGCGATGATCTGTGCGCAGGCTCTGTCCCAGCGAACCATGGTTTCATACGCGTAGATGCTCTGCAGCTGGGTGAGGCCCGCCGAAGTCACGAACTGCTCCCAGGTTCCTCCGTACTGCCCGATCTCCTCCAGCGGCTGCACCACGAGCGGTTCGTCCGGCAGCCTGTCCTCAATGGGCGGCAGCTCGCCTTTGCCGACCATGCCGGTCAACTCCGGGGCTTCACCAAAAGCCGTGATCTTCTTGCCGACGGCGCTCGCGTACTCCGCTGGAGTGGCGAAAACGTCCTGACTGACCGCCGCCTCCGCTTCGGCGGCGGGTTGGGGCTCTTCCGGAGCCGCTTCCTTCTTGCCGGCGCCGAACATGAGCGGTGCCGCGATCAGAAGGATGATCATGATAGCCAAGGTCTTCTTCATGTGGTTTTCCTCCTATCTTGTATCCGTGCACTTTTTCTAACAAGTTCTAAGATGAGCCCTTGCATCTCCTCCGCGGCACCACCTCCTTCCGCAAACCATCCGCCTGCCGGCACGCGGGAACGGGTTTGGGTTCGTACTTTAAGTATATCGTTTCACTCTTTTTACACCAGATTCGGCTTGGTGTCAAGGGCCGGTCCCGTGTCTGCAGTCGGCCCGGCAGTCTCCGTTCGGTTTTCAGACGAGGAGGAGGGTCTTTATCTCGTGGGCCCGAATGCTCAGGGAGACCTCCCGGTCCCGGCATTGGATTCGGTTTTCGTTGCGCTCGAGAAGATCGACTTCGTAGGCTTCCTCGACGGGCATGAAGAACCGGAGCCGTGTCTCGGTGTTTCTGCCTTCCATCTCCACGAGTCGGACAACGGTCTTTTCCTGACGGTCCGCTTTCTTGAGTGCCGTGACCATGATATTGGGGCTCGAAACACTGCAGAAGTTCTGGCTTGGAGCGAGCTCGGACTCTTGAGAATTCGGACTTGTACACGAACCAACGGCGCGCATGGGATTGACGAGCTCCCAGCCATGGCGGTACGATTTCGCCTTTTGCCAATCGCCGCCCTCGGAAGATATCCGGAAGGTCCAGTCGTGTCTGCCCTGGTTCAGGGACCAGAGGTCTGCGTCTCTGCAGCTGTACTGCGTCCTCAGCAGCACGGCCTGGATCGTGCTGTCATCGATACGGAAGCTGCTCGTCGGTGTGGCCAGTGACACAGTCCGGTCGGCATAGCCCACCGCCAGCCACTTGACGACCTCTCGGAAGTGATACCTGTCCTCCGGGCTCAGCTCTCCGTTGTCCTGCTCCCCGATGGCGAGAATCCTCTGGTCGTCCATTCCCTCCATCATCCGCGGCCATTCGACCGAGTGAAACGGCACCCCGTAGCGGGTGCTCTGAAATTCGGCACTGGAGAACGGGAAACTCAGACGAACGTGCTCTCCGCGCTTTCCCCACCAGAACAGCGTCACCCTCAAGTCGATCCGCCTGATTTTCGCGTACAGGATGAACTCCTTCCGCACCTTGCAGTCGAGCAGGTCGCCTTCCACCGCGCACAGCGCAAAGACCGGCCCGTTGCAGAGCTCGGATAGCCGAAATCCAGAGTCGCTGTCCCGTGTCTTCTCGCCGGTGAAGCCGTATCTCACGTCGACTCCCGGGTCTTCGTAAGAAACGAATTCGCCGAAGCCCAGCCCGGAATCCTCCTCCACCAGCTCGATACCAAGACCCTTGTCGTATATGGAGCGGGCGTTGCCACTGCACGTATCGATGCTCAAGCGGAAGAACCGGTTCTCCATGGAACAGCCGCGTTCGTCACACCGGACCTGGGCCGTCGGCGTTCCTTCCGGACCGTCCCCTTCCTCAAGGTAGTAGGACGCATACCCGATACCGGGTACGCGCTCCGCTGTGAAGAACGCCCGGCCGTCGTGCAGCTGAACCGGCACGGGCCGACCTTCCACATCCAGCATGTTCGTTGGATGCTCGGATGTAGGCAGCGCCGCCACGTCAGTTCTGTTCCAGGACAGGGGATTGAAAACCACGAGCAGGCTCGCCGGTTTTTTCGCCGGGACGAGCGAAACGATGTGCGCCAGGGACTCCTCCAGGATCGCGCCGGCGTAGCTGAGCGCATGCTTTTTCAGCTTGACCTTGTCGAACTCGGACTGCGCACCGTGGTGGCCCTGGTAGTTGTGATCCTGCGTGAAGAGCTCGTACTTCCAGGTTTCCTCGATTTCTCTGCCGGTGGGGATTTCTTCTCCCCAGATATCGCCCGCGAGCATGCCGGTTCTCGACCACCGGTCGATTTCGCGGCGCCGAATCCGCACGTCTCCCGTCTCGTGTCCCAATATCTGCGCGACGCGACCGAATTTCTCGGTGTTCAGCAGCAGATTCTCCAGCTCTCCATCGAGGCGAAAAAGCTCGGCGTGGACGGTGGCCGCGCTGGACCAGCCGAAGGGAAACTCTCCCCGAACAGAGGGCAGGTTTTCTTTGGGAACCGACAGCAGTACCGCTGAGGGCGAGGCAATGGAGAACTCGAATCCCGGCCATTTTTCACGCGCCCATCGCACCAGATCGATTATGCTGTCGTCCGGCATCACCAGGTCTCCGTAGCCGCCGCGCATCAGGATGGTACCGGAGGAGCCCTCCAGACTCGGAAGGAGACCGGAGAGCTTTTCCCGGTCCTTGGCCGCGTAGTCGCCGTAGAGGTTGGCGTAGACGATACTCGAACCGTCGGGCGCCTGCCACTCATAGACGGTGCCGCAACCTCGGGCCCGAAGGTAGAAACGGACGCCCGCCTTGGAGTATATCTGGGGCACCTGCGGCGACATGCCGGGGAGGTCCGGATGAGCGGCCGAAACCGGCGTGACGCCCAGGTTTTCTTCCGCCCACCTTACGCCGTATACGGCGTGGCGGATGAGCGATTCGCCGCCGTGACACTGCTCTATTCTGTCGACGTATGAGGCCCCTAGCTCAAATCTTCCCTCCTCGATCAGCGATGAGAGGGCTTGGCGCTTCTGCGGGTTCTTGCGAAGGAAGTACTCGGCAAATACCGCTGTCTCGATGTAGAAGCGATAGTCGGGGTTGGCCTCACACAGCTCCATCGCCCTTTCTATGATCCGGGCGCCTCTCGCCAGGCATTCCTCGTGGGTTCCCATCCAGAACAGATCCAGATGTGATCCAAGGGTGAAGACGATCCGGGTGCGGGTGCTTTCTTTTCGGTTTTTCATGCCTTGAGCTTCCTGCAGGATTCTCGTACGACCAGCTTGGGCTTCAGCACGATGCTCTCGGTGCTGATCCTCAACTGGTCTCTCTCCTTTATCTGCCCGATGAGGGCCTCACACGCGAGCACACCCATGGAATAGCTCGGCTGGCTTACCGCCGTAAGGGCGGGTTGGGTGATGGATGCCCAGATGGGATCGTCGAATCCTATGAGCGACATTTCGTCGGGGACCCTTATCCTTTTCTCTCGAAGCGCCAACAGCACGCCTATCGTCATCGGCTCATTGCAGACGAAGATCGCCGTCGGAGGGTTCTCCATGCCGAGCAGCTTCAGCGCGGCGGAGTGCGTCTTGTCGCTGACGAACTCCCCTTCCACGATGAGTTTTTCGTCGATGGAGATGCCGTTCTCTGTAAACGCTCTCACGTACCCCGCCAGCCTGTCTTCGCTCGTCATGATCCCTCGGATTCCCGACACAATGCCTATGCGGCGGTGGCCGAGCTTGATGAGATAGTCGACGGCCTCAAACGACCCGGCCTCATTGTCCACGGTGACACACGGGACCTTAAGCCCCCGGATGCCGCGATCCACCAGAACCATGGGTAGTCCGCCGCGGGACAGCCGTTTTATCTCCGTCTGGGTGCCCTGGACGGGCGACACGATCAGCCCGTCGATGTTCCGTTCGAGGAGGGTGCCAAAATACTCCTTGCCCTTCTGCGCGTTTTCGTTTGTGTTGCACAAGATGATGTGATATCCCGCCCGGTTCGCAACCTGCTCTATGCCGCGGACGAGCGTGCTCCAGAAGAAACTCACGAAATCCGACACCAGGACCCCTATCGCATGTGTGTGCTTTATCTTGAGAGCACGGGCCGTTGCATTCCTTCTGTAGGCGAGCTTCTTCGCGGCATCTAGTACCTTGTTTTTTGTCTCCTGGCTGAAGGAGCCATAGTTGTTCAAGACCCTGCTCACCATGCCTATGGAGACACCGGCTTCGCCAGCAACGTCCTTCAACGTAGGTTTTCTCATGGCTTTCCATTCTCGTATGTCTTAGTATAACGTTTTACTATTCGAGCACATTATACTTGGTCCAGTCCAAGCGGTAAAGCGTAGCTGCCGCTTTTTGCTCCATTTCCTGCACTGGATTCCCGCTACGGTTTGAGAGGGTCTTCTCGAGGGACTCTACGTCAGCGGCGTGGCCTAATGTCCGTTGGGGCGCTTGCCGGAGGCCGCGGACCAGTCGATCACGTGTCGATTCACCGTGTCTAGAATCACCCGGAAATTGCCCGACCACCTGTCCGGCGGTACGTCTTCGGTGATGCCCAGCAGAAACCCCTTCTCCGGTCGGCACTGCTCGAGGATCCGGCGGGTCACCGCGGCGATCTCTTTCTCTGAGCTGACATGCACCGTGGAAGGGAAATTGATCCAGATCGCCTTGTCCGGCCATAGAGAATGGGCTTGAGCGACACCGACGTCGCACGTGGGGGGCGGCGTCAAAGCTTCTATGTAGTCCAGAGCGGAATCGGCTATGCAGCGCGCATAGGGGAGGGTGTATCCGTCGAAATGCACTCCCATGAGCTTTCCCCCCCGGTGGAGAATCTCTGCGGCTTCGTTGTACACGGGAAGGTAATACTCCTGGAACATGAGAGGACTCACCACGTTGGCCGAGACGTTGCCGCCCATGTTTATCGCGAGCTCGGGCGCCGCTGCCGCAATCGGATACAGCTCTCGGTATTTGCACCGAAGGATTTCGTACAGCTCCAGCACGGCCGTCCGATGATCCTGCCATTCGTAGGCGAAACGTTCCACTCCCATGTAGTCGTACAAGATCTTGTGCATGGGGGAGTAGTCTATCTGCCCTCTCATGAAGTAGTCTCCGCCGCTTTCGGCCATTTTTTCCCGTACGGCTTCGTAGCCGGCGATATAGATCTGATCTTCGATATAGGCCTTGAGAGCCGCATAGTCTCTCGGGCCGGAGAAAAAGCGCTCACTGCGCCACATCCCGCCGCCGTCGGCGGCCTGCACGTCGCTGGCGGTGAGGGCTCCCTTTGGCGTTTCCACCCTGGTGTGCACGGCCGTTCGTCCGCTCCCGCACACGTGGCAGACATCCGTCCTGCAATTCGGGGTGGAGACGCGGTAGAAGTTGGGATGACGCTGCACGATGCAGAGCCCGTCGTTGCGAAGCTCACGTTCGCTTCTGCCGGGGGGCACCTTGTTTTCATAGGCGGTAAAGGGAATGCGGTCGACGGACTCCCTGCGGAGCATTTTCTCTACCCGTTCCGACGGGGTAAGCATTTCCCTGTCCCCTGCCGAAGCACCGAGTCGCCCAAGCACGGCAGCTCATTCACGCCTGATGACCCGGAGTCATTCCGGGTACAGCCCGGCCGCAGGCTTGCATCGCACTCGGGATGCCCCTGCGCGCGGGCGTTCATCATCAGGCATATGTTGACGTTTTGCAAGAGACGGCGAATCCTGCTAATCTGCCGATGCTCTCCGACGCCGATCCTCGGGGCTGTGAAAGGCAAGTGGTATCCGCTGATCGGTCTCGACCTGGAAAGGGTGAAGAAGATGAGAATCACTTCCCTCAGAGCCGTCGTCGTCGGGAATCCGTGGAAGAATTGGGTTTTCGTTTGAGTATGCACCGATGAGGGACTCACCGGCCTGGGTGAGGCCACGGGCGGCATCGCGACGAAGTCCTATGTCGGAGACATAGAAGAGCTGTCACAGTTCGTTGTCGGGCAAGATCCCCTGACCCCCGAGTGTCAGTGGAACAAGATGTACAAGGACCGCTTCCTGCGCCCCTGTCCGGCCAGGAACGGGATCGAGATGGCCTGCTGGGGTATTGCGGCCAAGAGCCTGAATGCTCCCCTTCACGCACTCCTCGGCGGTGAGCACAGAAACAGCCTGCGTATATATGCGAACGGGTGGTACAGGGGTCCACGGGACCCCGTTTCTTCGCAGATCGGGCATCCGAGCTCGCCGCGCAGGGCTACACGGCGCTCAAGTTCGATCCTTTCGGCAGCGCATACGGCGCAATGGACCGCAGCCAGCCCGAAGTCATTCGCATCGGGTTGGCCAATTTCAAGAAGGTGTGCGCGTTGGCGGAAGCAACGAACGCCCGCATCGCCGGCCATCAGGCCCAAAGCCCGTTTTTGCACAGCCGTCAATGCGCACCTTCACGCATCCATACCGAATTTCCTCATCCAGGAGAGCTTCGATGATTTCCTGGAACCGTGGACATGGGAGGTGATATCCGGCACCCCTTGGGTGCGGGATGGATATGTGCCTGTGCCGTCCACTCCCGGGATCGGAATCGATATCGACGAACAGAAGGCGAAAGAGGACCCTTACAGCGACCGGAACTTCCTGAGTCTCTTCAAGGAGGGATGGGAAACTCGTACTTGACGGCGGCCGCTCAGCTGTAGAACCTGCTCAATGAATAGCTCGGCTCGAACTCCAGCAGCTTCCTGGCTCGGTCAATGCTGATCAGGCTTTCCGTTCCCTTCAGCCTGGATTCGTTCATCGACACATCCGGGTAAAAGAGCCGAGCCAGGATCCGGCTCGCCACGCCGGCGCTGTTGTGGTTGTCGTTGACGAAAATGGGGTGGCTGCCGTCGTAGCCCGCAGAAACCGCTCTGTCGATCGCCTGGGCCGCATCTCTCGCATCGATGTTTGTCCACAGATTGTAGCGGCTGCCAAAGAACTTCCTCTCTTCCTCGTCCAGGAACGCAGCCATCTCGTCCTTCTTTTCCTGCAGCCGGCCCTCCTTGGCTGCGCTTGTCCTCGCCCGGAGCCGGTCAATGAAAGCCGCCTGTTCTTCAGCACTCAGGGAGAGGAGCTCCGGAATGCGCCGGACCGCCCAGCAAATACTAGACTTGAGACGCTCCAGGATCTCTTCGGTAGGCTCATAGACCCAGGGAAAACGAAGAGAAACGCCGGAGATGCCTTCTCTCCTCCAGAAATATGCGGCGATCTCTTCCAGGATCTGTTTTGAGAAGGAGTACGGATCACTTGTGTAGGTCGGATGGGCTTCATCTACGGGAAGGTAGCTGAGCTCGAATTCCTTGGAACCCCAGAAATACCCGACCGCGTTGACCGAGCTCGCACTCACGATCCTTTTGATTCCCTCTTCCGCTGCGGCTTGGTACACGTTGAAAGTGCCGTTGCAGTTCGTCTCGTAGATCTTCTCTGAAGGGCCCATCCAGGGATTCGGAATGGCGGCAAGATGAACAACGACATCGCAGCCTCTTGTATGCTGCTTGAGCGCCTGATAGTCCAGAATGTCGCAAGAACGGTATTCCGCGCCATCGATCGAGATGCCCGCGCGGCGCCCAATGACCCGCACGTCGTGACCCCTGCTAACCAGCCGATCCGTGGTTGTCCGTCCGACTTCGCCCGTGCCGCCGGTCAGCAATATCCGCATGTATCGATCCTTCTCAGGGGTGAAATGACAGAGCTGCGCCGCTTGAGCCGGGACCGCTCCAGCCCGAACGGCCCCGACCGCGGCCCTACAGCTGCAGCCCGAAGATCGGCCTCGGCCTCAGGTGGAACCGACCCTGGTCGGCCGGCTCGGCCTGGGGATCGGGGTACCAGCCGGGGACGAAGACGAGATAGGAGAGTCCGGCGAAGACTCCGAACCCCTTCTTGGTTTCGAGCCCCGCGTAGAGGCGGAACTCCGGGAGAAGGTCCAGGTTGTCCAGGATGTACCAGCTGTCGAAGCCTTCCTGCACGGACTGGCACAGAACGTCCATGTTGATGAAGAAGGCGGAGAGAGGAATCCGGCCGCCCATCCCCACTCCGTAGGACCAGACCGGGGCGTCCTTGGTTTCTCCGGGCCGGTAGGCGCCGGTGATGATGGTATAGAGGTAGCGGCTTCCCAGCCGGAAGGCCACGTGCGTGGTCTTCTCGTTGGTGCGCCACACATCGAGGTGCTGCTGCCCCTCCTTCTCGAAGTTGATCAGCCCGACGGGGATTCCGTAGAGCTTCTCCGAGATGTTGATGAGCCCGATCTGCGTCCCGCGCACGGTCCCGCCGATGTTGACCAGTCCGGTCTGCACGCCGTCCACGTTCTTCGCCACGTTGATCAGGCTCATCTGGACGCCCTTGACGTGCCGCCCGTAGTTCGCCACGGCCGCGAGCTGCGACCCCATCAGGGTTCCGCCGTGGACGTTGATCACGGAAGACGCCTGAAGGCCGATCGCCTGCTCCAGGGATACGTTGGCCACGCCGCCCAGCTGCGAACCGATGAACCCGCCGTACGCCAGGTTCGCCACGCCGGCGGCCTGCACGCCCTTCACGGAGCCGCCTCCGATGTTGGCCACGGAAGACGCCTGGAGCCCCCCGACGTTCCCTGCGGTGAAGTTGAAGAGCGTTGCCGCCTGAAGACCGTAGCTCGCGCCCCGGACGTAGTTGGCCCCGCCGGAGGTCTGCACGTACCGCACGTCGCCTCCCACGTAGTTGAACAGACCGGCGGTCTGGAAGCCCGTGACGTCGCTTCCCACGAAGTTGCCCAGCAGCGATGCCTGCATCCCCGCGACGTTTTCCGACACGATGCTGCCCACCAGGCTGAGGTCCAGGCCCCGGATGTTGGCCGAGTATCCGAGCACCATGTTCAGGGACACGCTGTGGTCCACGGTGGCACCGCGCAGCCCCCTCAGGGGCAGCTCCGGCACTATGGAAAGCCCAAAAGGCTGAAAGACGATGGCGCCCTCCCCCGTGAGCTCCCCGCCTTCCGCTGACTCCGCCTCGGCCTCGGGAAGCTCCGCAGGGCCGGTCGGTTGAGCGGACGGCACCGCGAGGATCTCCCCGCCCCGGGTGACCGTGCTGTAGGCCTCCAGGGGCTGCAGCCTTGCCTGGGTGAGCACCGATCGGCTGTCCGCGGCGATCGCCACCTCGGTCTGGGAAAGCCGATCGTCGGCGGTCTGCACCACACGGTAGGTCCCCGGCTCCAGGGCCAGCATGACCTCTTTTCCGGCCGGTTTGTTGAGCTCGGCCACCAGAGCGCCGCCGGTAGTCCGTACGAAGATGCGTCCGGCGATGTCCTTGGAAAACACCAGGCCGGACGTGCTGTTCCTCAGGTCCGTGAGGACGATGTCCCCCGTACCCGTCAGGCTGATGTCCCAGTTGGGGTGCTGGGGACCGTACTGGCTCTTCTCCGTGGAAGCCAGGGTCTCGTGGTAGGCGAAGTTGTACGCCTCGCTCAGCGTCACGATGCCTTCTCCGGAAGAGTCCGCGGCACCGCGGAGGCCCGTGATCAGGTAGTGGGTGAAGAACGAAGCCCTTATGGTATCGGACTCCTGGGAGGCCTCGTCCGCCGAGCTGGAGGTCAAAAACGCGTGGCCCTTCATGGTGTTTGCAACGTCCACCATGAAAGCCGGAGCCCTGGCTCCGCCTTTGGCCCGTGTCAGCGCTCCGGAGGCGCAGGAGTCCAGGATGGCGATGCGCACGTCGGTCGGGATGCTTCCGATCTCTGCACGGAGCTCGGCGTATCCGTAGCGATCGTCTCCGAGCAGCAGCCCCGCTTCGTCGGAGTGGCCGGAGTAGTAGATGATGAGCTCCTTGCGCAGGCTGCTCCGATCCTCGGTGACCCGCGTTTTCAGCCTGTCCAGGCCGCTGTTGAAATCCTCCAGGCTCGGATCCAGAAGGAGGATCAGGTCCTGCTCTCCTATCCCCCCCAGCTCCCTCATCACGTCCGCGAAGGACCGGGCGTCAGTCCCCGCGTACTGCAGGGTGATTCTCTCCCTGCCTCCGTTGTTGGCCCCTACGACCAGAGCGAACCGGCGCAGCCCAACGGAGTCGCCTTCGGGTTCTACGGCGCCGAGATCGAAGGGCAGCATGAACAGAAAAACCGCCAAGAGCAGCACGGCGAGCTGAATCTTCATGACCGTCCTCCGTTTTTCGCGAGCAGGAAGGAGACCTGCCCGAGCCTCTTCCCCACCGCCAATGCGTCGTTTTCCATGCTTTTCAGTCCAGAAGATACCAACCGGCGGGCCGCCTCGACAACTGAAGAGGTGCGGAACGGCCGGTCGGAAAACACGAAGAAGAAGCGCTCGAAGGCGGGGGCGTCGTCCAGGACGTAAGCGGAGCCCAGGGCCACCTCGCCGCCGTCCGTGAGGGGCGGCGCCCGGTCGGGCAGGCCGCCGGAGTCCTCCGGCAAGTGCCAGGTTATGACCCCTCTGCCGTCAACGGAGAGGATGATGCCGTAGCGTGCGCCGCCGGAGCGATAGGCCAGACGGATCACGTCGTTCTGTCTCGCCAGGCTGCCGCCGGAGAGCTTCTCGGCTCCGCCGGCGATTCTGCGGTAGACCGCCAGCGAGCCGTCCACGCCCTTGAGGCGCACCGTGGCCAGACCTGCCTCCGGACCTCTGAGCCACTCGGCCAGAGGAGTCAGGGTTATGAGGAGGGCAACGGCCGCAGCCGCGGGAAGGGTGTAGGAAACCACCTTGATCGTTCGGGATCGGATGGTCCTGCTCGCATCGGCCCGCTCCTTCTCGCATCGCCGCCGGATCCGGGAGGCCATGGTCTCGGGGGGATACGCACGCAGGATCTCGCGGTTCGATTCCTCCAGGAGCTCGAGCCGTTTGGCCACCGTCTCGTCCTCCTCCAGCTGCCGGCGGATCCACTCGTTCTCTTCGGCGGGCAGCTCCCTCAGGAGATAGCGCTCGAGCTGCCAGTCGGTGACCGGTCCTGCCTTTTTCATGACTCTTCACCCTCCTCGAGAGACTTCACCCGGGCCCTGAGCGTTCGCAGGCGTTTTCTCACGCCGGAGACCGACAGGCCCACCTCCCGGGCCACCTCTTCCAGAGTCATGCCGTCTACGTAGTGCAGGACCGCCATGACCCTGGTGGACGGCTTCTCTCTGTGGAAGATCCGTTCGATGGTGTGGCGGTTCAACACGGTGGTCTCCGGATCGTCGTTGCCGGCGATGTTGAGAAGGACCTCGTCACTCGCGAACTGGGGCTTCCGTCTCTCGCTTCTCAGGATGTTGAGGCACGTGTTCGTGGCGATCCGGTAGAGCAGGCTCGAAGGGGCTGCGGCTGTGAGCCGCTTCTCGTGACGAAGCACGGCCACGAAAGTGTCCTGCATGGCATCCAACGCCTTCTCCTCGTTCTGAAGCAGCTGCCGGCAGCGCCGCACGACCATCGGTCCGTACCGCCGATACAGAGCCTCGACATCCAGGGACACGGTTTGTCCTTTCCGTTCCCTCACCCGATACAACACCAAAGCGAAGGCAAAGAGTCACCAGGTAGGGCAGGCAGGGTAACAGATTCTTCGGTTTCTGCTGTTACACAGTATATACCATTCTGCGTTTCAGGAGGAAGAAGCATGAAACGAGCGTATCTCGTCATAGCGGTGCTCGTGGCCGTCCTGCTCCCGTCCTTTGCGGACGGCCAGGTGCGGATCACGGGCAACCTGGCTCTGGATTTTGTGGAACGGCCCTCGGTAAAGGACGTGGTCGATTCCTTCAAGAACAAGGATCAAACGTTCCTGTGGGGAGTCGGATGGGACGTCATCTTCAACAAGGTGGGTCTCGGAGGAATCTACGACGTGAACTTCTACGAGGACTACGAAGAGAAGTGGTGGCTGGACTGGTTCAGCGAGCCCATCTACATCAGCTACCACCTGTTCCGTGCAGGGGCTCTCATCGACCCCTTCGTCGAAGTCGGGCTGGGATGCGCCGGCCGGGTGTTCCTCGACTACCCGCTCTCCGCCGACAAGGATCCGCTTTACCTCTCGATCTTCCCCGTTGTGGGCGCCGGACTGGCGCTGGATCTGGACGGCTTTCTCCTGGGCTCCCGGCTCACCTACGTGCCCACCATGGCCTCGCTGCCGGTGGTGGACATCGAAGACTACCCCCTCAAGCAATTCCAGGTCACGCTCTTCGCCGGAGTCACTCTGGGCTCCCATCGCTGAGCAGCTTGACCGGCGGGTTGAGGCAATCGCCTTTGGTTGTTGACCGATTCTCCACGGAGGCAGTACATTGACCCGGGCGTCGGAAGGATGAACGTTCCCGTGGCCCACCGGCACACCAGGGCTGCGGGGCTTTTTTCTCTCACCCATATGGCCGCCGGCCGCCAGGACCCCTGCAATGCTGCGGCGCCGTGCGCCTTCCGCCCGAGGGGATGCACTATGGAGGAGCGACTGGACTACTTGAGGCGCAAGATCAAGTCCAGGGAGATCTACTACAGCAGCTACAATCCGCAGTCTGAGTTCATGCACGACGTGGAGGATGCCAGGGAGGACTTTCTCTGGATGCTCTTCGAGATCGAGAGACTCCGGGCGGAGATCCAGCGGCTGAAAGAACGTGCGTGAGCCGAAGGCACCGGTGTGAGCCGAAGGCACCGGTGTGAGCCGAAGGCGCGGGCGTGAGCCCAAAGCACGGCCTGAGCTCAGTATCGCTCCGGCCCGCTGGGAATCAGAATCCAGGCGATCAGATACGCCAGGATCCCCGAGCCCACGAACAGGGCGAAGAAGACCCAGATAACGCGGATCAGGGTGGGATCCACGCCCAGGTATTCCCCGAGTCCTCCGCACACCCCGGCTATCTTTCTGTCCCGTGTGGACAGGGTGAGTTTCTTCTGAACTGCCATATCATCCCTCCGGACCGGCCTTCGGTTTCCCGACGGTCGCCGCAGCCTCGCAGGCCGGCGCAGCCTCGCAGACCGACATCGTAGCACACCGGAGCGCCGGTCCGCAATCATCTCGGGGCCCGCATTGGCTCCTGCAGCAGTCCCCCTCAATCCCGGCGATCCCACGGGTCCTCTCTCTGCCATCCGGTCTTGCCCGTGGCGCGGTAGCGTTCCAGACGCCGTATCGTGATCTCGGCGAAGAGCGGGTCGATGTCGAAGGTGTAGACCTTTCTTCCGCTCCTCTCCCCGGAGATCAGCGTTGTTCCCGAATGGGAGAAGGGATCCAGCACCAGGTCTCCCGGAGCGCTGGAGGTCAGGAGGATGCGGTCGATCGCCGCCAGCGGCTTCTGGGCGTAGCAGCCGGGTACGTTTTCCTCCATCAGGTGGAAGACCTGCTGTATGTCGATCCAGACGTTGCCCGGCCGGATGTTCGGTGAACGGCTCCGCTCCAGGTTCTCCTGTCTCCTTCCACCCACCACCTTGTAGTAACCTTTCAGGACTTTGGGGATCTCGGTGTAGACCGGCCGGAAGGGAGGCTTGCCCCGCACGTAGTGGAGAAGCTCCTGGCGCACCCACATCCAGTTTTTCTGGGTGCCGTACCCCCTCTGGTTCCTCACGGTGATCCAGTTCTTGGAGGCCAGCTCGTCGATGCCGCGCATCATCAGGATGAAGTCCGCAAGCGGCTGGAATTCCTCCCGATGGTCGGCCCCGAGCCACACGTAGAAATGGGCATTCTCCGCCATGACGCCCGCCGCGGCCCGCACCCAGCGTTCGGAGAAGCGCAGGTAGTCCGGCAATGCGGATCTGGGGAAGTGCTTCCGGTGCTGCCCCGCCAGCCGCACGTTGTAAGGAGGGTCGGCCATGACGAGCGCGGCCTTTTCGCCTCCCATGATTCTCAGAAAATCCTCGGGCCGCGACGCGTCCAGCGCGCCGACCCGGTGGCCGGCCTTCGGGTCCTCCCACACCTGCCCGGCCGAGAGCCGGCAGCGCGAACGTCCCGCCGGGCGCTGCTCTTCCTCCGGGAGCGGAATGTCGCGGCTCCGCGGGCTCATGCCTGGGGTTCCTCCCGGGATGCGCCCTTCTGCGCCGCCGCCAGGGAGCGCATGCGGTTGATCGCCGCGGCCGGCTCGAGAGCCCGAAATGCGGCGTAGTCACCCGCCGGGAAAGGACTCAGCACGTCGAGGCCCCTCTCCCGCACGTCGGCCAGCACCCTGTCCACGACGATATCTTGACCTCCCTCCTGCCGCGGCTGGGGTCGAAGCTCCGTGCCAGAGGAACCCGCGGCCGCGTTCTGACCGGGTCTGTCCATGGCTATGCTGCCGCTCTTTCCGGAGCCGCGGTTCCCCCGCACCGTGCGGCGGCACGCTTCGTCGAACCGCCGAGTCAGGTAGTCCCAGGGCTCAGCCGCTCAGGTAGGGGATGGTCTGGGGCCCCTCGGGCAGAACGCAGATCCGGGCCGTACGGCCGGCCTCGCCGAGGAGGGCCCCTATCCGGTCCTCCACCGCCCCGCTTCCCTTGCCGCACGACTCCAGGTGGGCTCCCCGTATCTGCTCGTCCGTGAGGTTCTCGCTGTACACGTAGACCCGGGCCTTGCGGCAGATCAGGGCCTGGATCTGGAGCTGCCACATGTCCTGCCTCAGGAATCCGGGTTCGTGGATCGTGGCCATAAGCTTCTCCAGGGATTCGGCCTCCCGGAGCATCTTCCCGTACTCCCCGTGATCCGGTATCCCGTCCCAGCAGTCCGCGGCTATGATGATCGCCCCGCCGGGCTTCACGATCTGAGCCGCCGCGCTCATTCCCTTGACCGCCTGGTAGAGGTTGAGATCCAGCGGAAAGCCGGAGTTGCTGGTGAGCACGATGTCGAAGGGCTCGGGCACCGCCACCATGGCTTTCTCCTTGACGAACCGGCATCCCTCCCTGTGGGCCTCCCGCATCCGCCCGGCGAACACCCCGGTGACCTCCTTGTCGCGGTTGAGGCTGACGTTCAGCAGGAACAGCGGCTCCAGCATTTCCGCCGCCTCCTGCACCTCCTCCCAGAGCGGGTTGCCCTCCGTGATGCCCCACGTGGTGGAGGGGTCGTCCAGATGGCGGGGGCTGTGGTTCCGGAACACCGTCTCCAGGAGAGCCAGTCCCGGCATGCACGCCTTCCCGCCGCCCGAGAAGCCGGCGAAGAAATGCGGCTCGATGAAGCCCGTCAGGATCCGGGCGGTGGAACGTACGAATTCCTCGTGGATCCAGATGTCGTTGCCCGACCGTGTCGTGCCCACCCGGACGTGGGAGCTTCGGTCCAGGGCGTCGTTCTGGATGATGCGGTACCGGGAGAAGATTTCCGGTCCCAGCATCTCTCTGAGCTCCTCCTCGGTGTTCGGCCGGTGGGTACCGGTGCCGTTGAAGAGGGTGATCCGCCCGTCGGGAACGTGGGAGAGCTCCTCCAGGAGGATCGGCAGGATCAGGCGGTTGGGGGTCGGGCGCGTGATGTCGCTGAAGGCGATACCGACGGTGTCGTCGGGCTTCACCCATTGCGACACGGCGGGCAGCCCCGTGGGACCCGCCAGCGCCTCGCGGACGGCGCCGGCCTGATCGGGCAGCGCCGGCGTGTAAGCGGGCTCCAGGACGGTGACTTCCGCGTCGTCCGGGAGGCCGACTTCCAAACCCTCCCTGCCGTAGGCCAGTCGAATCTTCATGCTCTCAATATACCAGCGCCCGGTCCGGTGTTCAAACCGCGGCGTCCCGGCGGGGCCGACCCCGGCTCAGGGAGGTGGCAATCCACGGCAAAGTCGAATAAGATGAAGTCATTCACCGCGAAGGGAAGACAAAACGTGAATCCGAGAAGAGAGCGTCATGAAAGGTGATGGCCGGCAGCCGGGCCGCGGGGCTCTGCCCAGGAGCTTCCGGAAGCTCTCCATAAGCGACCGTCGGAAAGCCTTGAGAGCCCTCGGGCTTCTGGACGGTCCGGCGTGGAGCGCCACGGGCGGTGAAGGGGGAACCCTCGAGCTGGCGGACACCATGGTGGAGTCCTCCGTTGGGTGGCTGCCCGTCCCCCTGGGAATCGTCACGGGTATGAAGGTGGACGGCGAAGAGCTGACGGTTCCCCTGGCGGTGGAAGAGCCCTCGGTGATCGCCGGCGCCACTTTCGTCGGGAGCGTGCTGAGCCAGGCCGGGGGGCTCGCTACCTGGGCCGCGCCGTCGCTCATGTCGGCCCAGGTCTTCCTGGAGGCGGTGCCGCCGTCGGGGGAGCGGGCCGTGCTGTCCCACCGGGAAGATGTGGAGGAGCAGCTGCGGCGGAGCCTGGCGTCTCTCGCGGCCAGGGGCGGCGGCTACCGTCGGATGGAGGTGCTGCGGCTGGCCGAGAGCTCTCTTCTCCGTGTGGAGTTCACCGTAGACGTGCGGGACGCCATGGGCGCCAATCTGCTGAACACGGCCGCCGAGGAGCTCACCCCGCTGCTGGAGTCGCTCTCCGGCGGGCGGAAGCTCATGGCGATCCTTTCCAACGCGGCCTCCGAACGGCGGGCAGGTGCCCGCTTTGCGCTTCCCGTGGCCCGTCTCGGTGCGCTGGGGGGAGCGGGGCTGTCTGCGGCCGAAACGGCCCGAAGGCTCGTGCTGGCCTGCGCCGCGGCTCGGGAGGATCAGGGCCGCGCCCTGACGCACAACAAGGGGATCATGAACGGCATCGCCTCCCTGGCCCTGGCAACGGGCAACGACACCCGGGCCATCGAGGCCGCCGCGCACGGCTGGGCGCACCGGACCGGCCGCTGCCTGCCGCTCAGCGAATTCGCGCTCGAGGACGATAGCCTGCAGGGAAGCCTCGAGCTTCCCCTGCCCTTTGCCGCCGTAGGCGGCGCCGTGGGGTTCCATCCGGTCACGCGGTTCTGTCTGGAGCTGCTCGGAAATCCCGACGGACCCAGGCTCGCGCGGATAGCCGCGGCGGTGGGGCTGGTGCAGAACCTGGCGGCCGTGTTGGCGCTGGTGACAGAGGGGATCCAGAAGGGGCACATGAAGCTGCACGCGTCGCGGCTCGCCTATCAGGCCGGCGCCAGAGGAGCAGAGATCCGTGCGGTGGCGGAAAGGCTTTCTCTGTCCGGCAGCTTTCGCAGTGAAGACGCCGCCGCGGCGTTGAAGCGGCTCAGATCGGGAAAGCGGAAGACGTAGCGGCGGGTACCGGAGGACATGCGATGCAGGCGGTGTGCAGGGCTTCTCCCAGCCTGGCGCTGATCAAGTACTGGGGGAAGGCGGACCCGGAAGAGAACCTGCCGGCCACCTCGAGTCTGGCCGTGACGCTCGGAGGGTTGAATACCGAAACCGCGGTCCGGTTCGCCGAGGCGGAGGACAGGGTGGTCGTCGACGGCCGTGTCCAGGAGCGGCGTCGGTTCGAGGCCTTCTTCCGGCGCCTTCGGGAGCGCCTGGGCACGGAGCGCCGTTTTCATGCGGTGAGCCGGAACGACTTCCCGTCCGCCGCCGGGCTGGCAAGCTCTTCCTCGGGTTTCGCCGCTCTGACCTGCGCATGCGCCCGGCTTGCGGCGGCCGAACCGTCCGACGCTGAGCTCTCGGAGATCGCCCGGTTCGGCTCGGCCTCCGCGGCGCGTTCGATCTTCGGCGGTTTCGTTGTCCTTCGGGCAGGCGCGCGGGCCGCGGAGCCCTTCCTTTCGGCCGATCACTGGCCGGATCTCCGCATCGTTTTGGCCATTACCACCTCGCACAGCAAGGAGTTCTCCTCCCGGTGGGCCATGGAGAGCACCCGCAAGACGTCCCCGTACTACGACGCCTGGGTTCGGTCCTCCGCCGATCTCTTTCCCCGCGCCGTGGACGCCTTGAAGCGGCGGGACCTGGAGGAGCTCGGCCACTTCGTTCGGCTCAGCACCATGCGGATGCACGCCGCGCTCCTGGCGGGCGATCCCCCTCTCACCTACTGGCTGCCCTCGACACTGGCCGTGCTCCACGAATGCCGGCGGCTCAGGGAGGAGGGGATCGGGGCATGGGAGACGGCCGATGCGGGGCCTCAGGTCAAGATTTTGTGTCTCGAGTCCGATGTGCCGCGCATCGCGGAGAGGATCGAAGCGCTTCCGTTCGGGACCCGGACCCGCACGGCGGAGCCCGGAGGGCCGCCGTCGTGCCGGTTGGAGCAGGAGCGGTAGGCGTGCGCATCACCGTGCCGGGAAACCTGCTGCTCGTGGGGGAATACGCGGTCCTGGAGAAGGGCGGTCTCGGGATCGCCCTGGCCCCGGCCGAACGCGTCGTCGTCACCGCGGTCCGGGGGCGGAAGCTCGCCGTTGTCGGAAAGTGGCCCGGAGGCGGTGAACGGTGGGAGGACGGTTCGGACCGGGGAGGAGTGATCTCCTCGGCGGCGGAAACCTGCCGGGAATGGCTTTCCGCCAGGGGGGCCGCCCTTCCCTCCGATGTCGCCGTGCACGTGGATTCCACGGCGCTCTTCGACGCCGGGGGCCGCAAGAGGGGATACGGCTCCAGCGCCGCCGTGACGGTGGGAGTCGTTGCGTCGCTGCTCCGGCTCTCCGGGCTGTCTGAGAGCGCGGTGACGTCGGTCGCGCGCAACCTGGCCCTGAAAGCCCACCGCCGGGCTCAGGGGGGCAGGGGAAGCGGCTACGACGTTTTCACCTCTCACTTCGGCGGCGTGGGGCTGTTTCGCGGGGGCCCGAATCCGGGGTGGCGCGCTCTGTCGCTGCCATGGCTGCCGGCCCTCTATGTCTACCAGGGGGAGAGCAGCGTGGCCACCGGATCGGCCATCGGCTGCTACGAAAAATGGAAGTCGGAGCATCCCCGCGGAGCGCGAGCCTTTCTGCGGGCGTCCAACAGGGCCGTCCGCCGCTTCGCGGCCGCCGGCTCCTGGGCGGAGGCGGCGGAGACCTTTCTCCATCTGCGTTCTCTGAATATCGCGTTGGGACGCGAGATCGGGGTGGATGCGGAAATCCGCCCGCCGGCGGGAGAAGATCTCCGGTACTTCAAGGCCCTGGGGGCCGGCAACGAGATCGGCGTCTGCATGGAGCCACCCGGGGCTTCCGAGCGCCGGGTCGCGGAGTCCGAAGAGCTGGAGCGGCTCGAGATATCCGAGAGGGGCGTTGAATGGGAGTGGTAGGCACGGGCTGGGCGAAGCTCCTTCTCTTCGGTGAGCACGCGGCGGTCTACGGCCATCCGGCCGTGGGCATCGCGCTGGAGCAGTGCACCCGCGTCCGCCTCGAGCCGGGTAGAGCCGCCGCCGGCCCCAACGGCGTTTCGGAATGGCGCCCGCCGCCTTCGGCGGATCAGCCGCAGCTCCGCCGGCTTATCGAGCGCTTCTGCGACATCGCGCCCGAGCTCAGAGCGACCGGGGGAACGCTCCGGATAAGCTCTTCGATTCCACGGGAGGTGGGGTTCGGCTCTTCCTCCGCCCTGTGCGTGGCGTTGAGCGATGCGTTCCATGGGCTGCTGAGCCGCAGGCAGGGGCTCGGTCTTCGGGCAGGTCCGCGGGAGGCGGCGCTCCGCACGATCTGGGGTTGGGCCCACGCGGCGGAAGGGCTGTTCCACGGGACCCCTTCGGGAATCGACACCGGGCTTTCCCTTCACCGGGGGCTCTGCAGCTTCGTCCCCCATCCCCCGGCTTTGCCCGACTGGCGGCGGCTTCCCGGCTGTCCGCTCTTTCTCGTGGTCGGGGCCGTCCCCCGTGGCGCCAACACGGGTGAGCTGGTCTCGGGGCTTCGAAAGCGCGTCGAGCAGGGCGACGGAGAGGCCGTGGAGCGGCTGGAGCGTCTCGGGGCCGCCGCCCGTCGAGCCATCGACCTGCTGAGCGGGACCCACGGAGACTCGCTACTGGAAATCGGCGGGCTGGCGCGGCAGGCGCAGGATTACCTGCGGTCTCTGGAGCTCAGCACGCCGCTGCTGGACGAGCTGCTCGCAGAGGGGGAGCGGGCCGGCGCCCTGGGCGGCAAGCTCAGCGGGGCGGGGGGAGGCGGCGCCTTTTTCCTGGTGAGCCCGGATGAGAGACGAGCCGAGAAGGTAAGGCGGCGCACCGTGGAGATCCTGCGCGAGAGAGCCGAAGGCGTGGACGCCGCGGCCAGGGCGGCGGCGGTGCAGATTCTCGGATGGCGGCGGGGCGAGTTGTCCGAGCGGGAGAAACGTGATACTTTCCCCGCATGAGAATCCGGGATTTCCGTGGAAAGACGATCTATCTGTTCGGCGGCTCCAGCGGCATAGGGCTCGAGACCGCGAAGCTCCTGTCCGCAGCGGGAGCCCACCTGATCCTCTTTGCGCGAAACCGGGAGAGGCTTGCGGCCGCGCTGCAGGCGGTGCGGCAGCGGAGGGACGGAGAGGGCCAGCGCTTCGCGGTCTATCCGCTCGACGTGACCCGGCACGGAGACGTCGTGCGGGTCGTCGAAGAAGCCGTCGGTGCGGTTGGACCGCCGGACATCCTCATCAACTGCGTCGGCAGGGCGCGTCCGAAGACCTTCGGTGAGATCGACTACGAGCAGTTCGACGAGACCATGAAGGTGAACCTCTACGGGACGTGGAACACCATCAGCGCGCTGCTGCCGCACATGAAAGACCGGGGAGGACGGATCCTCAATTTCTCGTCCCCCTGCGGCTACGTGGGGGTCTACGGGTACACCGACTACTGCGCCGCCCGCTTCGGGACCATCGGGCTCTCCGAGACCCTGAAGAGCGAGCTTCGGGACTTCGGGATCTCGGTGCAGGTCATCTGCCCGCCGGACACCGACACTCCGGGCTACCGCGAGGAGAACAGAACCAAACCGCCGGAGACCGCCGCGCTCTCCGGGTGGGCGAGCCTGCTCCAGCCCGAACGGGCGGCCGAGATGGTCGTGCGAGCTCTCCGACACGGCCGGTTTCTGGTCAACCCCGGGTTCATGGGCAAGGTCGTGTATCTGGCCAAGCGGATGGCGCCCGGGTTCGTGGATTTCATGATCCGCCGGGACATCCGGCGGGCCCGCAGGGGCAGGGGGTACCAACACTGATCGACGCTCCGTTGGGGGTCAGGCACATCCTTCTGGACCTGGACAACACCGTGTATCCCGCCTCCTCGCGTCTCCAGGAGGAGATCGGCCGTCGGATGACCGCGTACGTGTCCCGTCTCATGGGAATCGCCGCGGAGGAGGCGCAGGAGATCCGCAGGAGCTTTCTCCATCGCTACGGCACCACCCTGGCGGGGCTCCTGGCCGAAGGGAAGATCGAGGATCCGGACCCCTATCTGGAAGCCTGCCATCCCAAGGGCGTGCAGGACTACCTAAAAAAGGACCCGGCCCTCCGGGAGAGCCTCCTGAACGTCCGTGTGCCCATGGCCATACTGACCAACTCCCCCATCGAGCACGCCCGCAGGGTTCTCGGCCATCTCGAGATCGCCGATCTCTTCGTGGAGGTTTTCGACATCCGTTTCAACCGCTTCCAGGGCAAACCGGCGCCCGAGGCCTACCGGCGGGTCCTGCGGCATCTCGATCTCGAGCCGCCGGAAGTGCTCTTCGTGGACGATCTGCCGAAGCACCTGCTGGCTTTCCGTGAGATGGGGGGAAGCGTTCTGCTGGTGGACGAGAGCGGCAAGCACACCGACGGGGAGCTGCCGACGATCCGCAGCCTGCAGGAGCTTCCCGGGGAGCTGTCTCTCAGAAGAGCACGCCGGGGTTCAGAAGCCCCTCGGGGTCGAGGATTTCCTTGATCCGGCGCATTCCCCGGATCTCTTCTTCATCGTATTGGATCCGCAGAAACTCCCTCTTGAGCCTTCCTATGCCGTGCTCCGCCGCCACACTGCCTCCGAGCTCCACCGCCTTGCGGGCGAACTCGCGGTAGAGCTCCCTGCCGGCGGAAAGCTGGCGGGTATTCTCCGGCAGGATGTTCACGTGAAGGTGGCCGTTGCCGATGTGACCGAAAATGCAGTACTCGAGCCCCCGGGAGTCCAGGGATTCCCGGTAGGTCCGCAGCATCTCCGGGACAGCTTCGTCGGGCACGGCCATGTCCGTCCCGATCTTGGTGAGCTCCGGGATCTCGGCCTTTCTGGCAGCTATCAGGCTGTTGATCCGCTCCGGCAGCGCGTGCCGGAAAGCCTTCATGGCTTCCCCGTCGGTGCGGCTCGACCCACTCCAGCTGGACTGCAGATCGATTTCCATCTCCTCCAGGAGCGCCGCCAGGCTTTCGTAGATCGACTCCAGGTCTCCCGCGAGCTCGGTGTACAAGACCGCTTCGGCGTCGGTCGGGAAGCTCGGCACTTCGCTCGCCGCCCCCTGCTCCTCCTTGTAGGCCGCCAGCAGGGCCAGCGAGCGTCGATCCATGTACTCCAGGGCCAGAGGATCCAGTGAGGATTTGAGCCTGCGCACCACCGGCAGGACCTTGCTCTCGGGAAGAAAGAGCGAGAGATACAGGATTTCCCGGGCCTCCGCTTCCAGCCGCAGATCGATCTCCGTGACCACTCCCAGGGTTCCCTCCCCTCCCACGAAGAGATCCAGCAGATCCATGTCCTCGCGGACGTAGTATCCCGCCACGTGCTTCGTCCGCGGCATGGGGATGTCGGGAATGGGTATCTCCCGGGTCCCGCCGCTGCCGTCATGGAGCAGGAACCGGGCGTTCTGCGCGCGGACCCCTCCGCGGGTGAGACGGAGAATCCCTCCGTCCGCCAGGACCACGGTCAGGGCCAGCACCCAGTCGCGGGTGGGGCCGTAGTGCAGCGTCCTGGCGCCGCTGGCGTTTGCGGCTACGTTGCCGCCCAGTGAGCAGGAGCGCTCGGTGGGATCCACCGGATAGAACAGCCGCAGCCCCGGCTCCGGCGGGCTGTTGCGGAGGTGCTCGTCCAGCTCTTCGAGAGTGACTCCCGCCGCCGCGCGAACGCACCAGCATTCGAAATGTCCGTTGTAGGAAACCCCGGGAGCGGTCGTCAACTCCACGGTGGAGAGAAGGTTTTCCGAATCCAGCGGCACCGCCCCGCCGACGATTCCCGTCCGGCCGCCGCTCACAGTTACATGCTCGCTCCTGGACGCCACGTCGCGAATGGCTTCGGCCGTTTCCGCGGTGGACCGCGGAAAATAGATGCGGTTCGGCGTGCCTCCCGTGATCCGGGATTCATCACTCAGGTAGATCAGGTGGCTCTCCCCTATGGAATCGCTTCCCTCCACCACCGGGCATTTCACGCCCCGCAGGTCCGGTCGTTCGGGCTCTATGCAGTGTTTCACGCGGCGTCTCCCGGTACAAGTTAACCAAATACCCCGGCCCTGGAAAGCGCACCGCCGTGCACGAAGCGCCGACCCGTCCGATGGATGCACGGATCGGCAGCCCACACGCCCCTGCCGGGCGCCGCTGGGCGGACGCCGTGTAGTTGACAGAACGGGCGGCCGGCGCTAGCTTGAGAGGCGATCCGTGATGAAAGCGCTCTTCATTGGAGACATCAACGTCGACATAATCATGGGCGGGCTGGCCTCTCTGCCAGCGGTGGACCGCGAGGTCACCTGTGATTCCTACACGGTGGCGGTGGGAAGCCCGGTCGTGATCGCGGCATGCGCCTACGCCGGTCTCGGAGGCCGCTGCGGCGTCCTCGGCCTGGCGGGAAGGGACGCCAACGGCGATTTCGTGCTCCGGGAGAT
>Ga0272441_10003567_pt1 | contig 29454 bp, 25 predicted proteins | sample SSMProp6N_FD_193582 | JGI IMG/M metagenome (GOLD analysis project Ga0272441, IMG submission 193582) | Marine sediment archaeal communities from Little Sippewissett salt marsh, Falmouth, MA, United States - SSM-Prop-6N | ecosystem: Environmental > Aquatic > Marine > Wetlands > Sediment ... | reverse complement strand
CAGCAGCTCCAGCCACGGCGCCTGCCCCTGCGACAGGCTGTCGTCGTCGAACACGAGCGAGGACGGCTCGATGGGAGGCTCATCGGCTTGCTGCCGCCGAAGCCGCTCCATCGCTCCCCACCCCGAGCCGCGATACAGGATCTCCAACGGGGGACGTTGAGCCATCTCCTTCGTACAAGCGATCTGTTCGATCAGTCCCTCGCGAGGTGCCACGGCTTCGATCCGCTGTTCCGCCAACTGCCACGCCCTCTGCCAATGGTCGCCATGGAGAATATCCGGGTCTGCATCGAGCGGGCCGTACACTTCCAACCACGTCCACTCCGTTCGCGGCGGCATGGGCAGACACTGCGACTGCATGCGCGTCAGCCCGCCCTGGATTTCGATGTAGGCGTGTCCCGGATTGAGAAAGTTCTGCCACTGCCGGCCACCCGCGCCCATGCCGAAGACCCACACCTTCCTGCCGGTTAACCGGTCGGTGGAGGCGTGAAAGAAGCCCTTGCCGCGACCGTTCACCGACGCGACCCACGGATAGTGTCCCTGCGGGATGCGAAAGAAGTAATCAGCCGCATGGGCCGAATGGGTCGGGTAGCTCAGGTCGACACCGTTGCGGTTCGGATACGGCGCCACCGACAGACGGCCGGAGTAGTCGAACGCCAAGGCCGAGTCGGCCGGGCACAAGACGCGCGTGTCGGTCGTCTCCGGCGCGGCAATGTTGGACCACCAGTAAATCGGGACGGTGCGATCATAGCCGTTGACCAGGCGCACGCGGACATAGAGCACCGGCGATCCGTCGGGCAGGTAGGCGTCGATCTGGTAAGGCATCTGGCGGACGCGCTCCCACTCCCACATGCGAAGCACGGGCGTTCCGTCGTCCAAAGCCTCGCGCCCCGCAAAGAGCGGCGAGCAGGTAAAGGGCGTATGCCCGATCCAGCAGAAGTTCCACTCCACCCCACCGCTGAACCAGGCGTCGCGAATGCCCAGATTGGCCGGCTGGAAAATCGGATTGACGAAGAGCAGCTCGCGTCCGTCGGGCTTGTGAATCAGCGACCACAGTCGGCCACCCAACTCGATCAGGAACGTAGCCTTGAGCAGTTCGTTCTCCAGCACCACGGCGCGGAACGACCGCGGACGCCGCTGCCGGTCGTACTCGTCCTGGATCAGGTAGGGCAGACAGCCGTCCACGTAGCCGTAGCCAATGTGTTCTGCCTCGTCCCGGGGAACGTTGTCGTCGACGGCGTCGTTGGTGACCAGGTTGGCGGTGTCGACCACGAACGGCACGAGCGGACTGGGCGGGCCGAGATTGGCCGCCGGCATGACGAACTCTTCGACCCGCAATTCACTCATATGCATCGCTCCGACGAGCTGTTTGGCCACAGCAAGTGCGGATGTGGATCGCCACAGACCTGTCCGCCTTGCCACCTGCCGGCTCGACCGACCGTTTCGTTCGAGCGGCGAGACATCTTAACGCCCCCGGCGTTGCAGGCCAGAGCGCCCCATCGGGCGGGTCTCGGCGGATGGGCTGGCGGCTTGTTGAAGGAGCGGCGATTTGTGGTATCATCCCGCCCTTTCAGTGCACGCGTTCTATGAAAGGACATAAGGCATGGCCAAGTTGAAGGTAGCGTTTCTCGGTTGCGGTGGCATCGCCGGCAAGCATTCCCGCGCCCTGGCGGCCAACAACTCCGACACAGTCATGGTCGCCGGTTGCGATCTGTCTGAATCCATCATAGACGCCTGGATCGACAAGACCATCCCCGACTACTCGCCGCGGCCGGCCGTCTACACCGACCCGGCCAAAATGTACGCCGACCAACGCCCCGACGCCGTGGTCATCAGCACACCGCACACGCTCCACTTCGAGCAGGGCATGGCCGCCCTGGAAGCCGGCTGCCACGTCCTGATGGAAAAACCCATGGTCACCTCCACCGACCATGCCTACCGCCTCAGGGACAAGGTCGACCAGACCGGCAAGGTGTTCATGGTCGCGTACAACACCTCGTGCACCCCGGAGTTCTTCTATCTCCGTGAAGTCATCCGCAACGGCACGCTGGGGCGGCTGGAGATGGTGCAGGGCTATCTGTCGCAGGGCTGGCTGAACGGCACCCTCGATACGTGGCGACAGGATCCCAAGCTTTCCGGCGGCGGGCAGGCCTACGATTCGGGGGCTCACCTGCTCAACAGTCTCTGCTGGTCGGTCGAGAGCCCGGTTGAAGAGGTGTGTGCCTACATCGCCAACTGCGGCGCCCCGGTCGACATCAACTCGGTCTTCATCGTCCGATTCCGCAGTGGCGTCCTGGCCAGCATGCTCGTCAGCGGCAACTGCCCCTCGAACGGCAGCCATATGGTCTTCATCTTCGACAACGGGCGCGTCGAAATCGACGGGTGGGGCGGCAGTTCGATCGCCGTGTGGCAGGGCCGTGACAAGGTTAAGTATCCGCCCATTACCGGCAAGCCGCTTCAGCCTGCCGACAACTTCGTCGACGCCATCCTCCGCCGCGACGAGGCGCGTACCGGACCGGTCAATGGCATCATCCATAGCGAGCTGATGGACGCCATCTACGCCTCTGCCCGGACCGGCCAACCCGCCCGACCCGAGTCGCGACTGTGATCGAGCGACGCCCCCTGCGGACCGGTCGAAGCAGATCGTGCGCGCCGGTCAGGCCCGGCGCACCAGTGGTCAAACGAAGGCTCGGACAAGACATAGACGGGCTCAAGCCAGATCGGCTGGCGTGTTCGCGTTCCGCAGAGCGTGCGTCAGGGCGTCCGGCACCGGAATGTGAGAAGCAGCGGCGCGGCGGGCCAGTTCGTGCATGGCGAGCCGGCCTTCGGCGATCATGCCCACCACCACGGAGTGTGTGCTCGCGTTGTACCGCCCGATCAAGGGCTCGATCCGATCCGTGTCCTGTCTGTACAGCACGGCGGGCGAAAGGACGGACGGCTGGATGAGAAGCCGAAAAACGTCCGGCACGATCAGAAAGACATCGCATGGGGCAATCAGGTATTCGCTGTCAAAGCCGGACACGAACAGTGCCTCGACACCTCCTATGGGTCCGAGCTGCGGCACGCGGTCTTCAACGTGGCGCAGGCCTCGCATCGACGGCGGCAGGTTTGCCGCCCCTCCTACGAGGACGACCTCCCGGCAGACGGCGGCCATCGCGGCGAAGACCCGCTCAATCATCGTGCCGCCGTCGGGAAGGACCACCCCGGCCTTGGGCTGGCCCATGCGTCGGCCCGCGCCGCCGCAGAGTATTGCGCCGGTATGCGGCCAGAGATCGTCGCCGGTAGAGCTCATTAAGTGTTGTCCCCTCGCCGTTGTCCTCGTATCGACAAATCTCGCCTTCGAACCTGCACGTAACACCTTCGTCATCCACGATGTCGTGGCAACGCGGCGCTTCAAGCCATCAGGCCTCGCCGGTGACGCCCTCAATCCTCCTGGGATGGGTGTACACCGTCGCGCGTTGGCCGCGCACAAAGCCGCAGAGCGTAATGTTCGCTCGATCGGCAGCCTGGATAGCGAGTGAGGAAGGTGCCGAAACGGCGAGAATGACCTCGAGGCCGGCCCGCACCGCCTTCGCCACCAGTTCCAGACTTACACGACCCGACAGCACCGCACCGCAGCCGGCAAGCGGCATGTCGCCTATCACACACTCGCCGATGGCTTTGTCCAACGCGTTGTGACGCCCGATGTCCTCGCCGAACGACACCAACGCGCCGTGGGCGTCGAAGATAGCCGCCGCATGCGTCCCGCCCGTCCGCTCGAAGAGCACCTGGCGTGAGCGCATCTCGTTCACGACGGCCGGCAGCAGCGAGCAGGGCACGCGGAGTGAATCGCCGCAGGTGCTGCCCCCTGACAGAAGACTCTCGATGCTGCGGCTTCCACATAGTCCGCACGAGCTGGTGACGATCAGGTTTCGCTGCGTGACGACCCGCGGCGGATCATCGATGCTCATGGCCACCACTCGGTCGTCGGGGCGATAGCCGCAGCCGACAACGTCGCCCATAGACTCGATCATTCCTTCCGAGAATGCGAAGCCGACCGCCAAAGCTTTCACATCACACGGCGTGCACATGATCGCGAAGCTGCCGACCTGGTCGACCATAAGCGTCACCAGCTCTTCCACGACCACGGCGCAATGATCTTGGACTGCGCGACCGCTGTCGATCGCGATGCGGATCGGAATTACCTCACGCAGACCGTCTGTTCCGACTGGTTTGCCCACGCCGTTCGACGAAACGCCCGTGCTAGGTGGGACAGAGTCGGACCGTGCTGTGGCAAGCGAGTTCAGGTAACGTGCGTGTTCCTCGATCACTTTGCGCACCGCCTCACGCGGCTCGGCGCTCGGCAGCTTCTCGCGCAACGCCGGTTCCCATTCCGTTGTCGAGCCGCCCGGAACGATTCTGAGATGCGCGTTCGATTGCAGCGTGGGCGCATCGGCGCGGAAGTCGGTCCGCCCCGCAATGCCGCCGACAAAGATGATGATATCGCCCATCGCTCTGCGAGCCAGCGCGTTCGATTCCACAACGATGTGTCGCTGCCGGCCAAGGCGCGACTGGATGAAGGACGTGAGCTCTTCTTCCGTCGCGAAGAAATTCTGCGGCTTGGCTGGGTCTTTCTGCCCACAGCCGCTCTTGGCGTATAGGGCGCCGGGCAGGACGTTACACAACTCTTGCGCAAGATGTGTCTTGCCGACCCCACTACCCGCGCCGCAGATGACCCACGTACACGTCATCGAAAACATCCCAGTTGGCACTGACGCACCCGGATATCCAGCAGATTGAGAAGCTTGCCCATGTTGCCGGCGCCGATACCCAACGTGTCTGCCATCGTAAACGCCTCGCTACAGGCGATCCACCCTCCCGTGTATAGCACACCCGTCTTGCACTGTTGCTGAGTCGTTGGAGTTTCCACCCGTACCGCGCCCGGCCCGCTCGTCACGACGTCGAGGGATATCGATTCGGCTGCCACGAATTCGCTGACCGAGGTGGCCATGCCTTCCGGAACCGCAAGAGAAGCTGCCATTGTTTTCTCCTTCGCTGATTGGTTCAAACGAGTCGGTTGACCAGTGGGCGTGGCTTAAGCGGCTCAGGCCGGGTCTTACCTTGCCGACCCGCGATGCTTCCTCGCTCTGGCGGTGAGGCACGTGTGCGGGCGCTAACTCATCGCGGTGTAGGGGATTCTGCGCTTGTAGCCTTCCCTCTCCGCCAACAGATCCAGATGCAGGGTCGCGACGTCGATCGCCAGCATGACCGTTTCCTCGTCGACGGCAAGACGGCGCTCATCTACCACTTTGATATACCGTTTGCACTTCTCGCAGGTCTCGATCCACCACGGATCGGTCTCGCTGGCCCGAACATAGCTCAGTGTGCCGTGCTCCCTGTTGCCGCAGAACGGGCACTCCAATCGGCTGAAGGCCCACGCCCCGTCGCACAGCGAACAGTGGAGGATCCGTTTCCCGTCGTCGCGTCGGAGCCTGGCCATACCGGGCGGCGATCCGCATAGGCCGCAGCGTCCTGGCTCTCCGCTTGAACTTGTGGCCGACTCTGTGGTTCGATCGGTGCGACTGGCCGGTTTCGTCAGAAGAGGTGCCGCCAGTGCACGCCCGAAAAACAACAGGGCCTCTACCGAAGCCTCCACCCGTTCGGAGAGCAAGACAAGGTGCTCTCCGTCCGGGGCGAACGCGCTGTGTCGCACAAGTTCGCCGAGCAGTGCGGGATCCTTCTCGACAGCACCAAGCAAAGCCTGCACGTCCGCCGACTGTCGATCGTCCTTCCTGATGGCCGGACAGAGCGCTTCGAAGAGCGAAGCCAGCATCTCGGGGTCGAGCGCCAGGGCGGCCTCGTCGAGAACAGGTGCCACCTGCCCTGTGTGGGTACCATCCGTACCTTGCGCCCGATCCTGCCTGCCACGTGCTGCCGACGCTTGGGCGAAAGCCTGGCGCACCGCCCATTGTCCCTTCAGCAGATCGATGCGAAAGCGAACGTACTCCGTCGAGACGCCATCACGCCCGATCAGCGCCTCCAACCGCGCAAGAGTCCGAGCCGGTTCGTGGGTCAATGCATCCTCTTCGTGCGCGCACACAAAACTGCCTCCGTTATCACAGGGCTCCAAACGGCATTTCGGCGCGGCTCCCGAGGGCGCGCTGCGATCAACCTGCTAGAACCCCATCATCGTCTCATAGGAACGTTGGATGTCCGATGCCTCGTCCGGGCTGATCTGCGATCCTGGTTTGGCTATCATCTCGCGGATAACCTGCATCCGCTCCTGCGGCGACTTGATCGCCAGCAGTCGCAGCTTGTCGGCCCCGTGGCACTGAACGCATCGCAACATGGTCAGCGAGCCGTGGATCTTGGCCATATCCTCTTCCGAGAAGTCGGCATCCGGCATGGCGCGCATATGTGCCAGGGCCTGGTCGATCTCGCCGCGCACATTGTGGGGACCGGCGAAACGTCGTTCTGTATGGCAGCTCGTGCACTTGGCCTCGTGGAAAAACGTCATCTTGGGCGCGGCCACGTTGACCAGATCCTGCTTGGTGGCGAGCACAGCCGCCAATTCGTTCACATCCTCACGGGTATCCACGACCAGGCTACAGAGCACGCCAACGAGTATCACGTTGAGCAGCACCAGCAAGACCAGGATGAAACGATATTGATTCTCCATGGAATGACTCCCATTCGCCGTTGGCGGCATCAGCCTCGGCACGTTCTACCGGGCACCCGTGGGTGAGCGCTCTTCCGAGAATATCGGGAAGTACCGGCATACCAATACGAAAACCAACACTCCGGCCGAAACGAGCCCTACCGTGATGGCGATTTCCATCCAATGAGGGTAGTAGGCGACTTCGTATCTGGACGAAATCCCGACCCACGCGACATTCAGTCGGTTGACGATCAACCCGACGACGACCATGACGCTGGCCGAGAACAGCCATGTAGCCGATTTGACCAGTTCCGGCGTGAGCAGAATCGCCAACGGGATCAACGAGCCGACGACGATCTCGACCCAAAACGCCGCACACTGCGGCGTCCTGACCAGAAGTTCGGAACCGACGCCCCGCACAATCAGGTCCACGCCGCGCAGCCCCAGGTAGCAAATGATCGCCCAGGACAAGAATCGTCCGACGCCGCGCAGAAGGTCGGTTTCGACCTTTCGCCCGAAAAACCGGGCGCTCAGGATCGATTCGAAGATCGTCATCGCCAATCCGGTGGCCACGGCCGACACGAGGAAGAACACGGGTAACAACGGGGAGTACCAGATGACATGGAGCTTATGCGGAACCATCAAAAAGAGCGTACCCAGCGAACTCTGATGCAGCGTAGAGAAGATAATGGCTGCCATGAGCAGCAACGTTGGTATTTTCGGGTCCCGGTAGATGGCGCCGACCTCAACCGACAACTGGAACAGGATGAGCACGGCGGCGATCACGATGACCCAGGCGACCGACTGGGTGAGGGCAACGGCGAACAGAGTCAGCAGCGCAATGGCAATCCACGGAGCTGAGTACTTCCACAGCTTGTGGAGGCGGGTCATATGGAATCGCTCGAACACGACCGGAAGAAACTCCACCAGCAGGATCGTCGTGTAGAGCATCACGCACCAGCCTACTTCGAACATGGGTGACTCGTGATGCCACATGATGATCATGTGCCAAATGGTCCAAGGCCGACCCAGGTCCACCAGCAGGGCCACGATAAACAGCAGGTACCCCAGGAGGGCCGTCAGAATCGTCGGGCGGACGAGAGGCTCGTATTTCTCGCCGCCGAACATGTGCATCAGCCCGCCGACGACGAAACCACCAGCCGCCAGCGCGATACCGGCCAGGATGTCAAAGCCAATCCATAGGCCCCACGGGTAGCCCTGGTTAAGATTGGTCACCGAGCCGAGGCCGGTGGCAAAGCGATACAAGGCCAGGGCGATCCCCAGACCGGCCAACACGAAGAGGATGGCGCCGCCAATACCAAACGCACCCTTTCTCTCTGCTACCATGATCGACTCCTATGTCGTCGGTGAGGGTCTCTCCGCATCTTCACCACGCAATTGGGCTCGGGTCCGAAGCCTGTAACTGGCACCAAGCACCACCGCCAGTCCGACCATGACCGCGGGAATCGACTTCATCGCCAACTCCGTTCGTGCAGCCAGCGGCTGCTTGGGAACATCGGTGATGTACCCGAGCTCCTCGAACGGCACGTTCGAGATATGCAGCACGCAGGTCCCGCCCGCTTCCTCCAGCCCGTAGATGTGGTGGTGATATTCGCTCGGGTTGCTGGCGATCCTCTCCTTGGCTTCACGAATCAGCGCGTCTCGTTCCCCGAAAGTCACCGACCCGGTGGGACAGGCCTTGGCACAGGCTGGAATCTCACCCATCTGCAAGCGGTCGTAGCACATGGTGCACTTGGTGATGTACGGGTTCCACGAGTCGTACTCAAAGCGGGGAACCACAAACGGGCAGGCAAGCATGCAGTACCGGCAGCCAATGCACTTGTCCTTGTGGTAGATCACCGGTCCGCTGTCGAGCTTCTCCAGCGCGCCAACCGGACAGGCCGAGGCGCAGCCCGGTATCTGGCAGTGCATACACTGCTTCTTGCCGAAGACCCACTCAAACCGGTCGCCGATCTGGACCTCGTTGTAGGTCACCAGGCACCAGGTGTCCTTGCTGAGATCCGCGGGGTTCTGGTAGCCGGGCCCGCCGAAGAACTCGGTCTTCTCCGCAGCCCGCTTGTTCCATTGCTTGCACGCCACCTGGCAGCCCCGGCAGCCGGTACATCGCACCGTGTCGATCAGCAATGCGTGGACGGCCATTACGCCACCTCCTCTTTCTCAACCCGGCAGAGGAACGCCTTGTATTCCGGAATCATCGTGTTGGCATCTCCGACGTGAGGCGTCAGCACGTTGGCGCTGTCGCCGGTCGCCAGGCCGTTGTAGCCCCAATGCCAGGGAATGCCAATCTGATCCACAAGCTTGCCGCCGATAAAGAACGGCTCGAAGCGGTTCGTCACCAGCGCGCGGGCCTTCATGCTGCCGCGCTTGCTGGTCACGCGGACCCAATTGCCCGTCTTGACGCCCTTGCGGGCGGCCAGATCGACGGACATCTCGACGAATACGTCGGGCATCAGTTCCACCAGCCAGGGAGTGTTGCGCGTCATGGCCCCCGCCTGCCAGTGCTCGCAAACACGGAAGGTGGTGGCCACGACCGGAAACTCCGCCGGATCACCGACCATGTCCGGCTCCCAGATCACGATGGCCGGATCGTTCTGCTGCGGGGACATGGGGTTCTTGAGAGGACTCTCGAGCGGTTCATAGTGCTCCGGGAAGGGCCCGTCCGCCAGGGCGCTGGCGAAGAGGCAGGCCACACCCTCCGGCCGCATGATGAACGGGTTCTTGGAGTTGGGATTGAGCGTGCCGTCGGCTTTGGCCAGCGGAGGCCAGCCGCCGTCGGGGATGTCGCCTTCCCATCCGCCTTTACCGCCTTTCAGCTTCGGATTCCACCGAATCACCCAGCGATCGGCGTCCCACGGCTGGCCGTCACGGTCGACCGAAGCTCGATTGTAGAGGATGCGGCGGTTGATCGGCCAACACCACGTCCAGTCCGGATGCAGCCCCACGCACCGGCCCTCCGGCACCTCCGCCGGATCCTCCTTGAAGCGTTTCGCCATCCGGTTGATGGTCTTGAAGGTCTTCCCGTAGTGCGTAATCTCGGTCAGGTGCAGTCCCTCGCCGAGTTCTTTGCCCTTCCCGTCGCTGCGGTCGACATAGTCACCGCAATACAGCCAGTTGCCCGAGCACGTGCTACCGTCGTCTGCCAGCTTGGTGAAGTTGACTACCTGTTTGCCTTTGTTCGGCCCGGACATGTAGTACCCGTTCACCTCGGCGGCGACCATGTGCATGTTGGGCTCGCCGTGTTCGTCTGCGTCCTGGCCGTACTCCCAATACAGGTTCGTGATGGCGTCGGGCTGTTTGCCACCTTGTTGCTTATAGAGTTCCTTGAGTTCCTTGACCAGACGCGTAAGCACCCAGGCGTCGGTCATGCTCTCGCCCGGCGGGGCGGCCGCTTTGTACCGCCACTGCGCCCAACGGCCGCTGTTGACGACGTTGCCTTCCTTCTCCATCGAAGCCGCCGCCGGGAGCAGAAAGACCTCGGTCTTGATCTTCGAGGGGTCGACTCCCGGACGTCGCCAGAAGACCGACGTATCGGTCTCCCACAGGTCGGTCACGACCAGCCAGTCGAGCTTGCCCAGCGCCTCCCGCTCCTTGTTGGCGTTGGGCCCGCCCACGGCGGGGTTCTGACCGAAGCAGAAGAGTCCTTTGATATTGCCGGCGTGCATGGCCTCGAACATGGAGATGTGCGACAGGTTGCCGGTGATTCTGCCCAGATAGCCATAGCCGTAATCGTTGTCCTTGGTCGCGTGGTCTCCCCAGAACGCCTTGAGCAGACTGACCATGTACTTGGGATAGTGCTGCCACCAGTTGGCGCTGAGCGGGTCATTGCTCTTCGGCGTGAACGCCGCAAGGTGCTCCGCCAGGGTCTCGTGCCCCGCCTGGGGTGTCTTCAGATAGCCCGGGAGAATGTGAAACAGCAACGCCATGTCGGTGGAGCCCTGAACGTTGGACTCGCCCCGCAACGCGTTGATGCCGCCGCCCGCCACGCCCACGTTGCCCAGCAGCAACTGCAAGATGACGTAGGAACGGATGTTCTGGGTCGCGTGGGTATGCTGCGTCGTCCCCATCGCGTAGAGCCACGTCGCCACTCGGTCCGGCGACCATGTAGACGTGTATACGTCACAGGCCCTCCTGTAGTCCTCCTGCGGGGTGCCGGTGATGGAGCACACAGTGTCCACGTCGTAACGGGCGAAGTGCTTCTTGAGCAACTGGAACACACAACGCGGGTGCTCCATCGACGGGTCACGCTTCGGCACGCCGTTTTCGTCGAGTTCGTAGGCCCACTTTGACTTGTCGTAGGCACGCTGGCTTTCGTCGTAACCGGCGAAGAGTCCGGCCTCAAAGTCGAATTCCGGGTTGATGATGAACGTTGCGTTGGTGCAGTGCCGTACGTACTCGTGATTGACCCGGTCGTTTTGCAGCGCGTAATTGATAAACCCGCCGACAAAGGCGATATCCGTCCCCGAACGGAACTTGCAGTAGTGGTCGGCGAACGAGCTTGTGCGCGTGTAGCGAGGGTCGGCGGAAAGCACCACCGCGCCGCGCTCCTTGGCCCTCTGGATCCAGCGGGCGGCGATCGGGTGCGTCTCGGCGGCGTTACTGCCCATGATCATCAGCACGTCGGCGTTGATCATGTCGATCCAGTGGTTGGTCATCGCCCCCCGGCCGAAGGACGACGCAAGACTCGCCACGGTCGAGCTGTGACAGATCCGCGCCTGATGCTCGATCCACACCAGCCCCATGGTGCGCATCGCCTTGACCAGCAGGTAGCACTCCTCGGTGTCGAGTGCCGCCCCGCCCAGGCACGCAATCCCGTCAGCGCGGTTGACCGTGCGACCGAGATCGTCCTTCTCCCGCCAGGTCTCGTCCCGCGTCTTCTTGACCCGCTCGGCGATCATCTTCATCGCCGTGTCCCATGAGAGCGTCTCCCACTGGTCCGACCCGGGCTTGCGGTACCCCACGGTCCGAAGACGGCGGTCGTTGTGGTGGATCTGGTAAAGCGAGGCCCCCTTGCTGCACAGCGAACCCTCGTTGATCGGGTGGTCGGGATCTCCCTCGATGTTGACGACGGTTCCGTCCCGCACCTCCACAATCTGGCCACAGCCCACGCCACAATAGGGACAGATCGTCGTGTAGATCTTGCCACGCTTGGGCACGGCCTGCGATGCGTAGGCCACACTGGGGCGCAAGTCCAGCCCCAGGAACCCCAGCAGCGCACCACCACCCGTCCCACCCGTGGCTGCGAGAAAGCTTCGCCGGCTTATCTCCATGATCGTTTCTCCTCTACGTAGTACGCACCTTTACCAAGACCCGTTGGACGCCACGGTCCCCAGAAAGATGCCCCACCGAACGCCAAGAATCGACCTGATGCCCTGTGGCCTCGGGTCCAACGCCAAGGCGAGCAACCCACCCGCCGCCCCCGCCCTCTTCTGAGGCGGCAGACACCGTGCCGCTCAAGCGTCGCCTACTCACAGCCGTCCACTCCGCGCCATTCGGTAAACGACAGAAGTGCGCCTTCACCTGACACCGATTTCCAGAAGGCTCAACGTCGTATCAACTGACCCGCGACTGCGGGCCAAGCTTCACGCGTAAGAGCATAAGGCCTGAAGCGTATTCGTCTCAAGCGTAATCAGAATCTTCGATCCATCGCGGCTGACCGCGATGTACCGCGCCCGGCCAACAAAAACAGACGAAACACTCCGGACACAATAAGAGTTCTGTCGCGGTTTTCAAGAAGAAACACTTCAGTTTTTGCCTTTGGCAGCGCCGACCGCACGATGCGCCGCCGCCGGCACGCACAGCCCGGCATCTGCCGCTAACATTCTACACTGCAACGAGTTACGAGCACCCTGCTGCCGTGGCGGCGCGGACCGAGGTCTTTAACCAGCGACCGACCGCAGCGCGAGCCGTGTCCGACTATGATCTCTTCTGCAGAAGATGAACCATCTCACGGCTGATCTCGTCCGGCACGAGACTCCGAAGGTGAGCCAAAATGCCGACGGCAAGCCAGTTGAACGTACCTCTCCACGTCGCTGCGGAAAAGGCGATAGGCCTCCAGCAGCGCCTTGCCCTGCGGAGTCAACTCTGTCTGTCCGCCCGCATGCCCGCCACGCCGCGAACGCACCACCGTAATGCCCGTCCGCTCCTCGATGACCCGCAGGTGCTTCCACGCGAGCCGATAGCTCATCCGAAGTTGCCTGGCCGCCTCCGACAGAGACTTGCATGAGTCGACAGCCTCTAACAGACGGGCCTTGCCCGGGCCGAGGGCGCTATGCCCGTTGAAATCCACCCACAGCCGCAGCCGCCCCTCCCACCCGTGTGAGGTTGGATCCCTTTCGCTTGGCGAGGGGTGCCTGCGTGGACCGGGTCGGACTCTGGGCACGGGCTGTCTCCGAGAAGCGTCAAACCGCCTATATGGACAATACATCCGGCCACGGCGGGCTCACACACCGGGCCTCACTCCACAACAGCGACGGAAATCGAGCCGGCAGTTGATCGACAAGCGACGGGCGACTGACGACGAGTATTTGCTCCGTTCGCTTGCCCGCCTGGAGAGCCCACTCGAACCCGGGCGCCCACCCCTGCCCGCGAAACTCCAGTGGGCCGACTTCGTCGACAACGACCACGTCTACATCATCACTCACAGCCGACATGATGGCCGCGTTTCCCGCCGCGATGGCCGCCTCGTCGAACCGATACCTACCCACGACCGGGCCGGTTCCCGGCTGATCGACCACCCGGGCCAGCGGGCGTTGCGTGGCGCCACGTAAATAGATCCAATCGTAACCGATCCGCTGGTCGCCGTGGAATACCGCCGGGCAGGCAATACCGCCCACGGATCGCCCGCACTCGGCCATCCGGGCGGCGTGCGCTCGCACGAAGCTCGTTTTGCCCTCGCCCCGACCCGCCGTGATGATGTAGATCTTCATGAACCGTCCACCCCGGCCGAGGACCCAAAAAGTACAGGAAAGCCTCTTGCGGGTCCACCATCGCCGTGATAGTCTCCCCGAGCCCCGTGATGGGAGCACGCTGGCTCTTCTCCCGGCGTGCTGGTTGGCGGTCAGTCGTGCGTCTCTTTTTTTGGGTTCCGTTATGCTTTGCGGAGCACATCGCTTTCGTTGGCGTCGCGCCGGGTTGCCCGGCTTCACGCTGGTCGAGCTGCTTGTCGTCGTCGCTATCGTTGCGCTTCTGGTGGCGATCCTGATGCCTGCGCTCAGCGCCGCCCGCGGTCAGGCCAGGCAGGTGGCGTGCGCGACGCGGCTGAGGCAGTGGGGGGTGGCGTTCCGGCTCTATGCGTCAGAAAACGCCGACATGTGGCCTCACTGCGACGGGCTGGACCGAGGCCCCAGAGCGCTGGACGACCCTCGCATCAGCGAGGCCGACCTGGCCGACTGGCATGGCTGGGTAGACGTGTTGCCGCCCTTTGTCAGCTACGATCCTTGGCGCGACTACCCACGGTACGAGCACCCGCATCACACAACGCTGTTTCAATGTCCGTCGGCCCGCCTGGCGGTGGGCGCGCGGGCATATAGCTACCGACCCCGGCGCGACGGGTTCTTCAGCTATGCCATGAATTCGTGCCTGGAACTGGATTCGAACGCATGGCCGCCGCCCGGCCCGAGCGACTACCCGATGCCCTCATTTCTGAACATCGGGCAAATTGCCGAGCCACACCGCGTGATCGTGTTGTTCGACCAACTGCTCGACCCCACCAAAGGGTTTGATGCCGAGATGATTTACCGCGGCGCCGGTCAGCACTGTGGCAGCTATCCGAAGGCGTTTGCCGCAAGGCATGCGCGTGGTCAGAGCCCATTAGGCGGGAACATCCTATGCGGCGACGGTCATGTCGCCTGGCGGGCGACGGTGTGGGACCCGCAGTGGGATCGGGACCAGGAGGTGCCGCCGCGCGACGATCGAGACTGGTATCCCTATCCCGTTGGGGGAGGTGGCTAGAAGCGACAAACGCAGCAGCCCGAGCTCGCGTGGGCGTTGGCGATGTGCTGCTTCGCTGAATTCTTCCTGAGGTCTTGATGGTTCGAGGAGGAGACATTTGATGAAGAGGTATGGGTTTGGATTGCTGTTGATCGGGTGGGCTTGTGTGATGCCGCTGGCGGCGGGTGCGGCCGAGTTGTCCGTCTACGATGTGCAGTATACGACCGATCCGGCTGGAGCATCGCCGTACGACGGGCAGATTCACAATGTGACCGGCGGTATCGTGACGCACGTGTGGCACGGGTTCAATGACCGGGTATACCTGTACGACCCGGCCCACCCGACGTGGGGCTCGATTGTCGTCAAAGACGGCGAGAGCGGCGAGCTGTCCAACAACGTCGGCATCGGCGACTGGGTCAGCTTCGATAACATCTACATCGACGAGTACCGTGGCACCACCTTCCTCCAGTACCGCCGGTCGTATGCGCCCGATGTTTCGTTCACGGTGGAAGGCGGCGGCAACCCGCTGCCCGCGCCGGTTGCCCTGACCGCGGCCGACCTGGCCGTACCGCCCAATCACCCCACGACCGAGCCGTACGAAAGCATGCTCGTCACGTTGGAGAATGTGATCGTGGGTCAGATGGACCTGGGCAAGGCCGGCGACAATTACGAGTTGCTCCAGGGCATCGACATCGCCTGGGCGGCCGACTACATGAACATCGACGCCGGCGGGCCCTATCACCCGAGCATCTACACCGGGGCAAGTCTGGAGAGTATCACCGGCATCGTCGAGCAGTATACCGACCTCGACAGCGGGTGGGACTACTACCAGGTGGTCACCCGTTCGTCGGCCGACATCGTACCAGAGCCTGCGAGTCTGTTTTTGTTGCTGGTTTGCGTTGCGGCCGTACGGCGACGCCGAAGATAGGAGGGGCGAGATGCGACCGCGTGGCCGTCGAGAATGTCGGACCGCGGTCAGGGGAAAGGATCGGGGCTTGGCGGCCCGGGGTTATCCGTTCCTGGGCCGCCGCCCGCGCATTCGAATCGTAGAGGACTTACGGAATGTCGGCGGATTCACAACTGTCTCGCCTGCGGATCATCTGGACTCTATCGCTTGCGGTTGGCGCGACGGCTGCCGTCTCGGCCGACCCGCTGAGCATCTACCAGATCCAGTACACGACCAATGCCGACGGCGGCAGTGACTACGACGGCCAAGTGGTTGACTGCCGTGGCGGCATCGTGGTGGCGAAGTTCGAAGGAAGTCGCCCGCGACTGATTCTACAGGACCCCAACTTCCCGGACGGCTGGGGCGGTATCCAGGTGAAGGACTGGATCTACCCGTACGATTTGTTCAACGGCGCTCAGATCGGCGATTGGGTCGCGCTGACCAACATGCTGGTAGAGGAGTATCTGGGGACTACGTTTCTGCACCGGCAGACGGCCTACAACCCCGGATACAGCGTGGTGAGTCAGGGCAATGCGGTGCCCGCTGCGATCGTGGTTTCTGCAAGTGATATTCCGGCTCCGGAGTACGACCCGAATGAAGACGGCTGGTTTGTGGCCAGTCATGACGCCGAGTCGTACGAGTCGATGCGGTTGATCGTTCGCGACGTGACCGTAACCGAGATGGACCTGGGCAAGGCGGTCGACAACTATCGGCTCGAAGACGGCGAGGGCGGTGCGTGTTGGGCTGCCGACTACATGAACGATGATGTGGGTCCGTGGGGGTACCATGATTTCATCGACAGCGGCAGGCACTTCTGTGCCGTGACGGGCGTTTTCGAACAGTACACACAGCCTATCGATGGTTGGGACTACTATCAGCTCGTAACACTCGACACGGCAGGGCTGGCCATCTGCGGTGACGGCAACGCCGACGGTGTGGTGGACCTCGCCGATCTGCCAAGGTTCGTCGAGTGCATGACCGGACCGGTCTGCCAGGACGCTGGCGGTTGCTGGCCGCCCGCGTGGATGCAGCCACCGCTGTTGCTGCCGATAGAACACGGCTTAATGATGGATATGGACTACGATGGCGATGTCGACCTGCACGACTTCGGCGGTTTTCAACTGATCTTCGCCAGACCGTAGACCGGCGATGCGACTGTTGCACAAAAAGGTGGCCAGAGACATTGGCTGGCCAAGGTCGACACGGGATGTTGCCTGCACTGCGTCGCTCCGCGCCATTGCGCCAACTTCTGCGTGGCCAATCTCCCACGGAGCCATCTGGAGCCAAGTTGTGTCTGACAGTTCCGGGCTGGTCTTCTCGGGTGCCACTGGCGGCTTGTCCGCCAGTGCCCCGGACGGCGTGCCGTCGAGAGAACCTCTTTTTCAGACAGGGTTTAGTGTCGAAGCCGAAATCGTACGATGAAGCAGCGTAACCACATCTTTACCGTTCACGAGCTGCTCATGATGGCGGCGCTGGCAGCGTTGGGTGGTGTAACCGGCACGGCGCTTGGCCTGGCCGGTCAGTCGCTGCGGGCTGTGTTGGGCGGCATTCCGGGCGGTCTGCAGTTTTTGGCGGGCATACACGTCTTGTGGCTTGTGTTGGCGGTGGGCCTCGTGCGCCATAGCGGGGCGGCGACGGTCACAGGGCTTCTCAAGGGAACGGTGGAACTGCTCTCGGGCAACCCCCACGGGCTGGTTGTTCTGCTGATGAGCGGATTGGCTGGCCTGGTGGTCGATGCGGTGTGGCTGTTGTGCGGCCGGCGCGATCGATTGGCCGTGTACATCCTGGCCGGCGGCGCCGGCGCGGCGAGCAACCTGGTCGTCTTCAAGCTTGTCTTCTCGCTACCGTCTCAACCGGTCGTCGGGGCGGCTTTGGCGGCGCTGGCGATGGTCGCATTCGTCAGCGGCGCCGTACTGGCGGGCCTGCTGGGATGGTCGCTTCTCGACGGGTTGCGTCGAGCCGGAGTGGCCGGTGCTCAGCGGCCCACCGATTCGAGACCGCCGGGCTGGCGGACGTGGCTCGGCGTGGGTATGGCCGGGGCGCTGACATTGCTGATTGGCTTTGCGGCCTTCTTCGGCAACATGAAACGGACACAACAGCATCAGCCCGCACCACCCACCTCGCAGATCGCCGCGCCGGAGGGGGCCGAGCGATGACCACCAGTTCTGTTGTGGCCACGCCGGCCGGCGGTGGTGCGCAGGACCGCGCTCGGTGCTGATGACGGAGTGTCTTCGAGATGATCGTTTTCGACGGTTTCGGCTGGCGTTTCGGGGGCTCGGCTACCTGGGCGCTGCGCCACGTGGCGCTGCGAATTGACCGCGGCGAGTTCGTCGCGGTGGCCGGCGCCAGCGGCTCGGGCAAGTCGACGCTGGCTTTGGCCATGTGCGGTCTGCTGATCGGCCGGCACGCGGGCGACGTCGAGGGAAGCGCATCGGTCGACGGTCGCGACGTTGCCGCCACGCCGCTGCATGAGCTGTCCGAGTCGATCGGACTCGTGCAACAGAATCCCGAGTTGCAGTTTGCCACCGTCACCGTCGCCGACGAGATCGCCTTCGGTTTGGAGAATCGATGCCGGCCGGCCGATGAGATCCGGCGGCGCTGTGCCGAAACGATGGACCTCCTGTCGATTTCGCATTTGGCCGATCGAACTCTGACCACACTCAGCGGCGGCGAGCAGCAGCGAGTGGCCGTGGCCACCATCGTAGCCGCCCAGCCGCAGGCGATCGTGCTCGACGAGCCGACGGCCAGCCTCGACCCGGCAGCTTCGCGCGATGTATTTGGCATGCTGGCCGACCTGTGCAGACGCACGGGCCTCACGGTGGTGATCATCGAGCACAAGCTGACGCAGCTATTATCGCATCGCCCACGTCTGATAGCCTTGTCTGACGGCCGTGTCGTTCACGATGCCCGCGCCGATGCAACAACAGCCACGCCGTCGGTGGTGTGGGGACCTTCCAAGACCGACGTGCCCATCGTCAGGGCTGTCACCCACTCAGGGCAGCCGCTCGTGGAGTTGAGCGATGTGACCGTTGAGTTGGCGGGCAAGCCGGTACTTCAGTCGGCCCGGCTCACGCTGCGCCCCGGCGAGGTGACTGCCGTACTCGGTCCCAATGGCGGCGGCAAGTCAACGTTGCTTCACTGCATGATGGGATTGGTCGAACCGACCAGCGGCAGGATCAGCGTGTGCGGAATGGAACGACCCTCGTTGTCCGCATCGCGATTGGCGCGGGATGTGGCGTTGGTGTTCCAGAACGCCGATCACCAACTCGTGGCCGACAGCGTTGAGCGAGAAGTGACCTTTGCGTGCCGCACCTTCGGGCTGCTCGACGCGAGCGCCGAACGTCGAGCCGACGAACTGGTGCGCCGCGCCACGCTGTCGGATCGGACGGCCGACCATCCTTTCCGGCTTAGCTGGGGACAGAAACGACGACTCAACCTGATATCCGTCCTGCTGCACCGTCCGCGACTGCTTTTGCTCGACGAGCCGTTCGCCGGGCAGGATTGGCAGAACGCCCTATTCGTGCTCGAACTCGTGAAGGCTGCGGTCGACGGCTGGACGGAATCATCGGTGGATTCGTGCGATCGATCCGGCGCCGGTGCGTGTGTGATGGTCACGCACGATCCCCGCGTGGTGGCCCGTGCGTGCAGTCGCGTGTTGTTCGTCTGCCAGGGCAGGATTGTGCTTGACGCTCCTTTGCCGGATGCCTTCGATCGACTGAGAGAAATGGGGCACGACGCGTATGTGCCCGACACCTACCGCTGAAGGCAGCCTTGCCCGCAGGGCTGTTGCGCCTGGCGGTAGCGAGCGACAGGTAGGCTTGGCAGATGCGGTATAGCCCCGGTCAGACACTCATGCATAGGCTTCACCCGGTCGTGAAGCTGGTCTGGCTGATCGGCCTCTCGGTGGGCGTGTTCCTGCTCTCGCCGCCGATCGTGCCGGCCTTGATGGCCGCGGGCCTGGTGGCGCTGTTGTGGTCGGCAAAAGTGCCGCCGTGGCGCATCCCCGGACTGCGGGTGTGGCTGATGCTGGTGGTGGCCATCTTCGCCGTGCAGGTGGCTTTTACTCGCGGCGGCGAGCCGCTGCTGGGGCCAGTGACAACCGAAGGGGCAGCCGCGGGCGGCAGGGCGGCCGGCAGGCTTCTTGTGGTGGTCCTGGCCAGCACGTTGTTCGTCATCACCACCGAGCCCTTCTCGCTGTCGTGCGCTCTGATGAATCTTGGGCTGCCCTATCGCTGGGGCTTCGCCCTGGTGACGGCGCTGCGCTGGGCGCCGCGGTTCCGCTTCGAAGCGCACCATGTGTACCGCGCTCAACTGGCGCGTGGCGTCGCCTACGAGACGTTTGGCCCGCGACGCTGGTGGCTTATCCTGCGTCATCTGTGTTTTCCGCTGTTGGTGTCGGCGATGCGCGCCGCCCATGCGCTGTCGTTGTCCATGGAGGGCCGAGCGTTTGGGTTGCACCGGGAACGCACCTATCTGCGCCAGGTGGCCATTGGCCGTCGCGACATCGTCGCCGCAGCGCTACTGGCGGCGCTGGTGCTGGCGGCTGTCCTCTTGAGCTGAACGGTACGCAAGCCTTTTGACGCCGGTCAGACTCAGGCGCGTTGCCAGCGCGCCTTTCGGCAACGCTGCCAAGCGGCAGGGGCCGAGTGCGCACACCTCACAACGGCCGTGCCGTCCCTCCTCCCCCGCTAACGCTTGGGAACCGCGATGACCGGCGACCATTGCTGAGGCCTTGCGATGTACACCGATGGAACTGTGCGATACTGGACTTGAACCAGTGACCTCCTGCATGTCGAGCAGGCGCTCTAGGAGTCTGTCGGACTTTCGCAGGCATTCTGAGCGGGGTTCTGGTATTCTCCGGCCATGTCAGCGAGACTTGTGAATATTGATCGGGCGACTCCCATGTTGTTGCCGCCGGACCTGCGGGAGTGGGTGGCGGAAGACGACATGGTGCATTTCGTGATCGAGGCGGTCGAGGGGATGCGGCTCTCGACGCTGAAGATCAATCATCGAGGCACGGGCTCGGAGCAGTTTCCGCCGAAGATGATGCTGGCGTTGCTGATCTACTGCTATGCCAACGGCATTTTCTCCAGCCGCCGAATGGAGCGGGCGACGTATCGGGACGTGGCGGTTCGGTACCTGACGGCGGACACGCATCCGGACCACGACACGATCTGCACATTTCGTCGGGAGAACTTCGAGGCGGTGGGCGAGGCATTCCTGCATGTGCTGCAGCTGGCTCGTGAGATGGGGGTGCTGAAGGTCGGGACGGTCAGCATCGACGGGACCCACATTCGCGCGAACGCATCGAAGGACCAGAACGTTCGGTACGACCGGTCGGGAGAACTGGAACAGCAATTGCGTAAGGATATTCAACTGCTGCTGGAGCAGGCGGAGCAGACGGATCAGCAGGAGCAGGCCGACGGCCAGTCGCTGCCGCAGCAGATTGGTCGTCGACAGCAGTTGCTTGCGAAGCTGGGGCAAGCCCGAGAACGACTGGAGCGTCGTGCGAAGGAGCGTGCCAAGGCCGAACAAGCCGAATACGAGAGGAAGGTTGGCGCCCGGGACAAACGCAACGGTAGCCGCAAAGGTCCCAAACCCAAGCCGCCGAAGGCCACGCCGGATGATCACGAACAGATCAATCTGACCGATTCGGACAGTCGTTTGATGCGCAAGAGCAAGCGAGAAGGCTATACGCAGTCTTACAACGCCCAAGCGGTGGTGGATGCGGACGGTTCACGGTTGATCTTGGGCGGTCATGTAACGACGTGTGCCAGCGATGCGAACGAACTGAAGCCGGGCATAGACAGTGTGCCACAAGAGGTAGGGGAGGTTTCGGCGGTTCTGGCGGACAGTGGTTATGTCGATTCAGAGACGTGGGCGTTACTGGAGCAAGGCGGTGTGGATGTTTATGTAGCGGTGAGTCGCCAGGAGAACCATTCACAACGTTGCTACGACTATCGGCCGACGTCATCGCGGGATAAGCCGGAGAAGGTGATCAAGGCCCCCCGTCTATTGGGCATGCGTGACAAGTTGCGGACAGAGACAGGTCGGCGGCTGTATGCCAGACGCAAGCAGACGGTGGAGCCGGTGTTTGGGATCATCAAAGAGGTACTCGGACTCACGTGATTCTTGCTTCGGGGCTTGGCGAAGGCCGAGGGGGAGTGGTCACTGGTGCGCCTGGCGTACAATGTCAAGCGGCTTTGGCGGCTTCAAGCAGCCTGAAGCCATGGATGGTTCCCGCTGCGCGCACCGAAACAGGGTAAGCAAAGCGGCTCTTCGGCCCCACTTGAATCCCGGCGGTCCTGGGTTTGCGAGAAGGCCGTGTTCGCCACGGGGCACGATACCCTTCTCTGGCCCGTCATGGTCGAAATTCGGCAAGCCAAGTCCGACAGACTCCTAGCCCGGATTGTCGTGCCCGAACATCCTACCGACGAGGATCGGGTCTGCCGAGCAGAATCGCCTTCCTGCGTAGGCTGGTCTCCCTTCTTGAGGAAAACATGATGGTCACTGTGAATTGCTCGCAAACATCCTGCTTTGAGTGGGCTAACTGCCAAAGGCTCGGCATGCAGGTTGCGGACGACGTGTCCTCTTTTCTCTCTCCGGTCACGTCGCTTCTGGCACTGCCCTCAAACGCAGGTGGCTCGTGTCCTAGGATTGTGTTCTCACGAGCGAGTGGAACTGGTGTGCGGCCGTCTGATCTGGCTGCCAGGGAGGCATGGCACACGATTGCCTATTCGGACCTGGAAGGTCGGCGCGTGTGGGTATACCACTTCGTCAGGAACGCTCGCGATGTGATGTATCCACTTTCGCTGGCGTTCACCAGCATGTCCGCCGACAGTTCTGATCTGCTCTTACCTCAGAAACTCAAGTTCAGATGCGTGCTTGTCCCGGTATTCCTACGTTGCCAGCACCTTGGAGGATTGGTGTATCATTGTGGCCTTGTCACCAAAGGAACGCGGAATATCCTGCTCCCCGAGCCTTCTGGTTTCGGCAAGAGCAGGGCCTGCAAGCGGCTGGACCGCTTCCGGCACGTTCATTGTGATGACCTCGCCATGCTGGTGAAGTCGCCCGCTGGCTCACACCGTGTTCATCCACTTCCCACCTTGTCCTCTTACCACGAAAGAAGATGCCCCCCCCCTGCAGGATCAACCGCTCGGTGCGACTGGATGCCGTGTTCTTCCTTGAGCAAGCCGAGACGGACGAAATCGTCCCAATCGGCCAGGCAGCACATGTTGCGCGGGCTCTCCAAGCTAATGCGGAGATCATTCGGACATTTGGAAACGAGCTTGGCGTTCGTCTTCGCCTTTACTACATGATGCAGGTGACTTCCACCGTGATGGATCTCGTCAAGATTGTGCCTGCTTATATTCTCCGAGTCAGTCTGACGGGCCAATTCTAGAGATTGATAGAGGATGCGCTGGGATAGATGTGGTCGCCCCGAGGAGCCCATCGTGCCCGTCGGGTACAGCATGTCCCCTGTCCTCCTGCTGCCGCGTCACCCGGCGCCAGAACGACTCCTTCTTGCGATCTCGCTTGCCCGACGACATGCACACCTCCCGTTGCTGTGGGGAGGCATGTTCCCTCATCATCGTGGCAAATTGAGGATGGGGCTTACCGAACGGCTACGATTTTCACAGGACTCGATGCTACCTCGGCTGATGCGTAGTCTAGATGATGCAAATGATCTGCGAGCGGCGTGAGGCACGGAGATTGAATGGATGCCCCAGAGCAATTCACACAGGACTTGACACTACCTCAAGACTTGTGGGTTGACACCTGGTTGTGATAAGCTTATCCTATTAATCGTTGTTTCAAGTAAGTCTGTGTATCAGTGCTGTTATCGAGGTCCTTGGGACTGAGGAGGGCGAAGCCTATCATATGAACGTCCGGCCGTTGACGAATACCCACATATCCTAAAAGCTTCTCTGGCGTTTGCGGATCTTCTCTATTTTCACTGAACGTCGTGGCGCGAGTCATCCTGGTCAGTGTAGTAGGCGGGATAGGGGGAGCGGACAAGAGCCTGTTGCTACTGGCCACCTACCTAAAGAAATGGCGATTAGCAGGGGCCGCCTGTCCGGTCAATGGACCGTTGTGGAAGTGGTTACGACGGGTTGGATGTCGATGCTGTGCGCTTCCAGGACGTGACCAGAAGCGACCAAGCCTGATTGCGTTTATCGTTTGGTGGACGTGTGCGTCTGTACGGCTGTGGACTGTTGCTCGTCATTTCGGCGCCAAGATCATCGATGGCAACACCATTCACACCGCGTTGCTGACGCCTCTGGTGAAAGTGGCGACGGGATGTGCGCTGGTATGGCGGTCGCCCGGCCTTCCCGTAACTCACTTATTGCCAGAGGTTTAGGGTGCCTTGGGCATCGGGCGACTGCTGTCAGCCAAGCAATCAGGCGTGGTCTCATCAACCACGGAATCAATTGAGTCAGAGCTAGTGTTGTCGACAACCGGGTGGCTGAACGGGGACAGTCAGCAGGAATGTGGCCCCGAGCAAGATCTCGGTCGTATACGTCCTATGACATTTACCGATATCGGCCGGTTTGCGCGGTGGAACAACCACAAGCTGTCCGTCGGTGCTGCGGCCGAGGCGGCAGAGTGACCTGCGGCCCAAGAACGATTCGAGAAGGAATGTTATCCTAAGATTCCTTCTGAACTGAGGCGCGCCAACAGCGGATAGAGCTTTGCGGAAGCAACAGGAGAGGAAGTAATGGATTCTACGAGAGGCATGCAGTTCTCCGCCGCCCGCACTCGTATGCGCGGCTACATTCTCGTTGGTGGCGCTGTGTTCATGTTTGGGATACTCGGCCTGTGGTGGACTAATGGACGTACGACTTGTGATGCCGTGGTGGACAAGCCCAAGTCCTTAGAGGAGACACGCAAGGCGTTGGTTGAAGACACCATGGGTTCATCCGGTGCGGAGGACGCACGCCTGATTGAGACAGTTGGTGAGGAAGGATCGTTGCGATTAGGCCCCGAATCATCTGAGGCGCAACCTTCACTAGCAAAAGGCCTCTTGGACGATCTGCGCGATGTGTTCCTGGAGCATCTGCCGGTGCACGCCGTGAGCATTCGTGAGAGGCTTACGTTCTCGCCCAGTGGTTTTGGAGAATCAACTGATCCTCAGGTCCAGGAGATTCTCGATAGCCATAATCGACGTATGAGACGCATCCAGGCCTGCACGATCAAAGGTTCATGTACGTGGGAAACATCATCCAAAGGCTGGTCCCGCTGCGAGAAGCATTCTGTTAAGTTCTCACGTAATCGTGGTCGAGTGATCCAGGTGTGTGGCCAGCACGAGTATCGCATAGCCGGTGGAACAGCATGGCTGGCACAAGGTGCAAGCTTCGATTATCTGGATTCTTACTACCTCCTGTGCTTCGCGCTCTTTGACCCAGTCGACTTCACTGATGCTGAGCCTCATACGATTCAACGCGTCGTGGACGATGGTCAACCAGCCGAACGTGTCGAAACAGTGCAACTGAGTTCGCCCGCCTGGCGGCTGTATTTCGACGCGTCGAACGGACGGCTCGTCCGGATGTGCCACACCTTCAATGGGCACAATAAGCCTGCCGTTCAGATTGATTTCGCTGACTTTGTTGAGTGTGATGAAACCCATCTGCCTAATAATATTCTAGTTACGATTCTAGACCCCAGTTGCCTCGACAGCAGGGAGCCACCAGAGCGAATGAGACTGGCAATCGATCAGTACAACTAGGCTCTGTCTGAGAATCCGCTAGAGTGTTGACTGATGGCAGCACTCGGCAGGAGGCCGGGCTGGCAGGGAAGTCAGCAGGATGCGAAAACACGAGTTCACGGACGAGCAATGGGAGTTGGTCGGGGCGGTGTTGCCTGCATTACGGGAAGGCGGACGGGGGCGCAAGTTAGCCGATCGGTGGCAGATGCTGAACGGCCGATGTGGGTTTTGCAGACCGGCGCCCCGTGGCGAGACCTGCCGGCGCGATTCGGGCCGTAGCGTACCGTTACTTTAACGTGTGGCGTAGGCCGGCGTTGTTGAGTCGCGGTGTGCATGTGTTGATGGAGAATCGTCACGGACTATACCTGGGCTTTGCCGTGGATCAGGCAGATGGATACGCCGAAGGCCGTTGCGCTGCACTTATGTTGCAGCGGACCTATCGTCGCCACGAGATATGGCCCCAGACCATCGGCGCCGATGCCGGTTACAGGGAGGGGCAGTTCCTATCCAGCCTGGAGGCTGAGGGCATCACGCCGCACGTTTGGTCACTGGATGATCTGATTCGCGGCTAGGCCGAAGCAACCCAGGCCCGCAAAAGCGCCCGGCGTCGGCAAAAGACGAGCAGCTATGCCATCAGTCAACGCATCCGCAAGCGGGTTGAGGAGATCATTGGCTGGTGCAAGGACGTACGAGGTTTGACGCGGGCTCGACTCGTCGGTCGACGGAAGACCAAGCAGCAAGCGGATGTGACGGCCGCGGCGTACAGCCTGCCGAGATTGGCACGATTGGCGCCGACGGTCTGATCGGAGAGCGGATGATCGGTCGAGCAGATACCTCGGCCAATCAAGATTCACATCCAGATAGACCATCTTGAGCTACCGCGAAATACCGCAAGGGGCTGAACCATGCCCCGATACCGTATCTTCTAGCAGCCTGCCAGAGACGCCAGTATCGGCAGAGCGTGACTGATGTAGGAAAAGGAGCTTCCTGGTATGCGAAAGGCCCGGCATCGATGTGCGTTGATCAGCTGTCCCAGCCGAACGTATCCCGAACAGGCATTCCCGTCGCGAGGTGAGAGCCTTGCCCTGGGATACATTGCTGCTGCAGCACGAGACCAGGGACATGAAGTCGTGGCATTCGATGCGGGTTTCCAGCATCTCTCGATTAAAGAGACTTTGACGCAGCTTCACGATCAACAGTTTGAGGTGTTAGCGCTGTCGGTCCTTTCGCATGCAGAGCTGTCGATTGCGTTGGAGCTCGTCAACCACCTCTGCACCGAGCGAGCGATCCGGCACGTGATTCTCGGCGGAATTCCAGTGTCATGTTCACATGCTGATATCCTCACGTCCGCAGAGCATGTCGATTCGGTAGCGATCGGCGAGGGAGAAGTGATTCTTCCGGAACTACTACATCGTCTAGAACACGATGTAAATTGGCGCGACACGCCAGGTATCGCCTATCGGCCCAAAGAAGGGCACATTCGGGTTAATCGGAATCCTGCTTATACTCTGGAGTTGGATGCCCTGCCATTCCCTCTACGTCAGAGCCGCGAGTCCTCCGCGCCTCACAATCGTTATTGGAGCAGCCATTACGAGGTAATCACCTCGAGGGGATGCCCGTTTCGGTGTTCTTTCTGCTGCATTCGCGAATACACCCGGAGCGCCAGCATTCCGGTCTACCGCCGTCGGAGCGTTGCCAACGTCCTGCATGAACTCGATGTGCTGGTTCGGCAACACGGAGCACGGATCATCTCTTTTGACGACGCCAACTTCATCGCAGGCAAGTCGGGCCGAGAGTATGCGCTAGAACTGGCCGATGGCCTGCAACGCAAGGGGCTGCGCTTACAGTTCTCCGTTGCGCTGCGGTCTCCAGATGTCGATGAGCCGTTGCTTGCAGGCCTCAAGAAAGTTGGCTTGACGGGCGTAGTCTTGGGGGTCGAGTCGGGCGTTCAGCGGATCTTGGATTACTACAACAAAGGAGTGACGGTTGCAGAGAACACCCGGGCGATTCGAGTTATTCAGCGTTTGGGACTTGCATGCTATCCAGGATTTATATTCTATGTTCCGGACATCACCTTCGAGGAAGTCAGGCAAAACGTCGACTATCTTAAGGAGATGCGTCTGCTAAGTCCTGAGCGATTCCAGGCGCTGCTTCCGTATCCTGGTACTCCAATTGCAACACGACTCGCGATGGAAGGGGTCCTTGAGCCTGGATCAGCAGAAACCGGCTTCGTTGGCCAGTTCAGATTGGCGGACCAGCGTGTTCATGTGTTCAAACAGATGATAGACCACAGCCGTGACCTTGTGCGAATGCACAGCGGACGGGCGGAGGAGATCAAGTTGACGTACGAACAGACCGTGCGCCGCGGAGGACGTTCACTCACTGGTGCGAAACTGCAGCGGGCCAGAGAAGGTATGCAAGCTGTCCGAGCAGCAATACACGAGATGTTCACAGTGTCTGTGGAGGCCTCCCTGGAAATGGCAGAAGCGTTCTCCTCGTCTACTGCGGCGCTGGCATCGCTGTCTGCTAGTCTAGCGGGGCCGTCCCGCTCGTGCGAAGAATCTCTCGACGCAATTGCCCGACTGAGTGCGGTGGCGGTGTAGGCGTAGCGAGACTAGGTCGTTAGGGACTGAGCTACTCTGCGGACGGTGGGACGGCAGCCCTCAGGCCATGTTCAACCGGTGATACGTGATTGCTTGCGCACATGACATTTTGCAAAGAGCCGTTGTCGTCGTGACCAACAAAGAGAGTATTGCGAACGGCCTGCGGTTTCTTTTCTGTAACTTCCCTTCTATCTCTGGAGACGTGCAGCCAGACCTTGTGATTCACGCATTGTGGCATCCTCGTAATTGCGAGGGTGGATGGATAGCTGCTCCTGGCATCAGCCTGACTGTCAGGTATGAGGGACAGATTGTGCCCTACGTTAGGAATGTTGTGGAGCACTTCATCCTCTCCAGGTGTCAGGAATGGATTGCCTTGCACGGCGCAGCCGTCTCCTACGAAGGCCGGGCCATGGTGATCCTTGGTGCTGGTGGGTCTGGAAAATCGACCCTGTGCGCAGAAATGGTTCGACGGGGCTGGTGGTTCCTTTCTGACGATTTTGTTCCGCTCCGTGTTGACACAAGAGAGGTCTGGCCGTTTCCCGTACCGATCGAGCTACGACAGGACTCGAAAGGGGCGATGCCGGCCTGGGCAGCCCATGCTAACATGCACAATCCTATTCTTGGGAGTTGGAACGAAGAGAGGAAGTGGCCGGTCGACCCCTCCTCCGTTCCCTGGGGAGGGATCGGTCAGCCTGCCACACTCGGTTGCCTGGCAATGCTTGAGAGCGGTTTTCAGGATGTCCCGTCCGTACGTCTCATGACCTCAGATGTCTCTAGATTCCTACCAATAGCACACATTTTCGGGGGAACGGCCACACGGTATGCTAATGCGCACAAGATCTCCAGGATACTGGGCGGAGGGGTCGCTGCAGCATCGGTGTGCGTTGGCCGCCCAGTGGCGACAGCCACTGCCCTTGGAGAGTTCTGCCAGAAATACGGCGGGGCCTGGGGCAAGTAAACGCTGAGTCGCGGTTGGCCGGGGCATACGGCGAGCATCTGTTGCCAGATTCTTGGAATCGACTTAAGGGCTGTTTCAAAACCCATGATTTTGTCGATGATGAGGATGCCAGGGATAGCATAGAGGCGAAGCCATGGCATTCACATTGGTTTCCGATCGTCTCTGGAACGAGATCAAACCGCTTCTACCCCCGGAGCCGCCCAAGCCCAAAGGCGGGCGTCCGCGCGTACCCCGATCGGGCATGCCTGACGGGGATCGTGTATGTGCTGCGTACGGGCATGCCGTGGCGGCTGGTTCCGGGCGAACTGGGCTGCGGATCGGGGGTGGCCTGCTGGCGACGACTGCGGGCGTGGACCGATGCAGGTGTCTGGCCGCGCATCCACCACAAGCTGCTGGGCGTGCTGGGCCGACGGGGCAAGATCGATGCGTCGCTGGCGGTCCTGGACAGCGGCTCGGTCCGCACCGTTTTGAGAGGGCGCACACCGGGCCGAACCCGACGGATCGGGCGAAAAACGGCTGCAAACGGCACGTCCTGACCGACGCTGGCGGCGTTCCGCTGGTCGTTCGCATCACGCGGGCCAACGTGCACGACTCGCAACCAGCCATCGCGTTGATCGATGCGATGCCGAAGATACCGGGCCGGCGTGGTAGACCGCG
>Ga0272441_10003566_pt1 | contig 29457 bp, 33 predicted proteins | sample SSMProp6N_FD_193582 | JGI IMG/M metagenome (GOLD analysis project Ga0272441, IMG submission 193582) | Marine sediment archaeal communities from Little Sippewissett salt marsh, Falmouth, MA, United States - SSM-Prop-6N | ecosystem: Environmental > Aquatic > Marine > Wetlands > Sediment ... | reverse complement strand
TCATACATACTACACATTTTTTCATAATCCTCTTTCACCTCGTTAATAGCTCTTATATCAATCCTTTCTTCCTTTTTCAATCTTATGTTAAAGGAATGATGAGTACATCCCATTTCGATCAATACCTAAATTGATCATTTTATATGTTATTAATCGATTTTTTGTTTTCATCTTTTAAATACTTTATTTAAATCGATTCGAATTTTTGGACGATTTTCGAATAAAAAATTTAAGGAAAATTAAAAAAGAAAAAAGAAGAAAGGAGGGAGGAATATGATATCCTATTCACTAATTATTACTTGAGAAAAGAATACCTTAGCCTCTTGAGATTGTTCATCAGTGGAACCTTCAGAACAATCTACTGTGACTGTTATTAGTGGCATTGGAGTAAAGATTCCTAAACCAATTCCAATAACTGCCATCTGAACTTCTACTGATTCCTCAGGGGCAATAGTGTCTGGATAGTCATATTCCTTGGGGAGTATAAGCAAACCACCAGAAAATGTAATATTGATAGTGATTCCAGTAGCCTCTGTTAATCCTGTATTTTTAACAAGAACAGTAACGTTATCTCCACCAGAAATATTTTCTATTTGTAATACAGGTTCATTGGTCCCAAAACAATAAATAGAACCATCATAGGATCCAATATAACCTCTTCCTCCAGCAATACCAAATGAAGCGGTAATCGTGTTACTTGTAAATCGTTTCCAGAGTTGATCTCCATCTGATAGGTTGAGACAATAGATTGTGCCAAGGTCTAGATCCGGGCTACAAAAATATACTTTACCTTCTGCAATGGCAGGTGATGATGTTCCTAATGTAACCTGGTTTGTATCGTATATCCAAATTTCCTCTCCGCTTTGAGCATTTAGACAATAGAAGAGATACTTCGAAGCAAAGAGAACTTTACCATTTTCTACTGCAGGAGAAGATCGTATCATTGAATCAACTGAATAATTCCATATTTCGCTTGTAGTACCGTCACCATTTCCTATGAGATCCAAACAATAGAATAATCGATTGATAGTCCCAAAATAGATTTTATCGTTTGCAATGGCAACTGACGAATAGATACCTGCAGTGGTTGTATGATCCCATATGATGCTACCATCTTCTATATCTAAGCAAAATACACTACCATCCCAGATTGCATAGATTACTTTATCATCAATAACAGAAGGAGCTCCCAGACTAAAGATATCGCTTGAAAAATTCCATAGTTCAAGAGCTGAATTTGCATCAAGACAATAGAGTTTTTGATCCATCGAAGCGATTAATACTTTATCATTGACAACAGTTGGCGATTGTGTGATTTCATCATCAGTTTGAAAACTATCAATAAACTCTCCAGTAATAGCGTTTAAATAATACAAGTTACCATCACTTGATCCAACATAAACAATTTCGTTGGCAACTGCCGGTGATGATCCGATCATATCGCCTGTGGAATAATTCCATATTTCTGCTCCTGTTACGGCATCTAAGCAATAAACTTTATTGTTATAGGATCCTACATAAACTTTATCATCAACAATAGCAGGTGATGATGTCACTTTATCTGTTGTGTTATAACTCCAAAGCAATTTGTTTGGTGGAGCTGTAGAATCTGCGACTCTTGTATGTTGTGGATCATGACCATACATCGACCAATCACTTTCTGATCTACCATTCTCGATAGCTGTATCAAAAGTATTTCTAGTCCCTGCTACTGAAATAACAGCAGCGCATAGCAGCATGCCTATGACTCCATATACTAACCTTTTTGTCATTTTATTTTCCCCATTTTTATTTTTTATTCTAAATTTTACAAAAATAAACTATTTTTCTTGATTATTAATAGCTTATTGGACACCATTCGAATTATTGGACGATTTTCGAACTCTCCCTTACATTAAAAAAAAAGCTAATTATCTTCGTGATTTTGAAATAAAGATTGGAGATGGGCATAAAATTCAGCTATTCTAATTAATATTACTGTTAGTATTATTGCTTTTATAGAGATAGTAAATACCCTCAGATAATGTTGATGTTGGCTTAGATTTTCATGGATTTCCCATAAACGCGTGATTCTGTTGCCAATGAGTAAAAAGAGAACAGTAAAAAGAAAAGATCCTGGAACATAAGAGGTATCTGATGTAGGATTTATTAATTGTTCATTGTATTGAATTGCCCTCACTGAAGATACATTCATAAGGAGTATAATGGTAAGTGTCACGCCAATCATCATCTTAATTTTCATATATTTCACCTTTAGAATTCAAATTCAGGTAAGTCATTTGCTGGAGTATTAACAAAAATTCTTCTAGATGTATGAAATCCTGATTCGCGCAAATAATAGGTTGGTATTTTTATGTGTTCAAACCAGCTGGAATAATGTAATCTCCAAGATGGAAAAGACCCATAATTATCATATATTAAACATACAACATTTATTGCCTGAAAACACAAATGTTCCTCTTCGATGTGCGGACAAAAAATCCTACCAAACATAAGAATATCATAAAACGCTGGCGAATACAATTGTTGGTTATGTTCAGAGGATGTTTGTTTTTCTGCATTTATTATTTCTGGTATACAATTAATGATTAGTATGCAGATCATTGCAGACCATATCAGAGTTTTTCTTATCGATGTCTTTTTTTGTTTCATATTTTATCCCTCAATTCTACAAATCATGCTACTCTGTCACATGTATACACGATTCATATAAATAGTTTGTTGGACAATTTTTGAAAAATAGAACAATATTAGAACAAAACAATAAACGACAATTTTTATTAACTACTGCTATATTGCATCACACCATAACTATACTAAGGGAGACTAGGCCTTTTGGAGATTATTAAAACAGAGCAATTAACAAAAAAATTTAATGGATTTACCGCTGTTGATCATATATCTTTTTCAGTGAATAAAGGAGAGATTTTTGGTTTTTTAGGGCCAAATGGAGCAGGAAAGACAACTACCATTAAGATGCTTACAACTCTTTTGTATCCAACAGACGGAAAAGCTACTATTTCAGGTTATGATATTACAAAAAAACGGGATGATGTTCGACAAAATATTGGTATTGTTTTTCAAGATCCTGCTTTGGATACTGAACTAACAGGTTTAGAAAACCTTGATTTTCATGCACGTATGTATGGATTAGACAAAGAAAAACGAAAATCTCGAGTAAATGAAGTACTCACTCTTGTAGATTTACAAGAAAAAAAGAATGATCTCGTTAAAAATTACTCAGGAGGTATGAAGCGAAGACTTGAAATTGCTCGGGGATTAATGCACTATCCTACTGTTCTTTTTCTTGATGAACCAACTCTTGGACTTGATGCTCAAACGCGTCGAGCTATTTGGGATTATATTAAAAAAATGAATAAGGATGAACATACAACAATCTTTCTTACCACTCATTATATGGATGAAGCTGATTATTTATGTGACCGGGTAGGTATTATTGATCATGGAAAAATTTTGGTTATTGATACCATTGATCATCTTAAAAGTTCAGTCGGTAATGATGTTATTACTTTATCATGTAGTAATTTAGTAGCACTTCGAGCAAAGTTACAACAAGAAAAATGGATAAAAAGTACCAAAGAACATGATTCTTTTCTTACTTTGGGAGTTCAAAAGGGAGAAGAAAAAATTCCAAGAATTTTTGATATTGCTAATACGATTGACGTACGAATTCAATCCATAAATGTTCGGAAACCAACACTTGACGATGTCTTTCTATACTATACGGGAAGAACGATACGAGATCAAGAACCTGAAAATCTTTTGCAGAAAGGTACGCGAAGACTTCATGGGCGGAGAGATCTATGAAATTTGTCGAATTACAAGCTATCTATGTAATGTGGCTTCGGCAAATGAAACGATTTGGAAGAGCAAAGAGTAGAATCGTTGCTAGTATTATTCAACCTCTTTTTTTCTTATTTATTCTTGGTTCTGGTTTTAATATCGCTTCATTTGCAGGATTGGAAGGAGAATATATTCATTTCTTAGCTCCTGGAATTATTGCTATGGCTATTACGCTTTCTTCGATGTTTACTGGTGTTTCGGTTCTTTGGGATAAACAATTCGGCTTCTTACAAGAGGTTCTTGTTGCCCCAATCAGTAGACTCTCTATAATCATCGGGAGAACTTTAGGAGGAGCAACAACTGCTCTTTTTCAAGGTCTAATCATTTTAGTTATTTCCCTTGCTTTGGGGGTGACCATCAGTAGTATTGGTGGGTTAATTATCACCCTCATAACAATGGTGTTGTTATCGTTTACTGCTGTTGGATTTGGTCTTATCTTTGCCTCAAAAATGAATGATTTCCAAGGATTTCAGGTTATAATGACTCTCTTAATTATGCCTTTATTTTTCTTGTCATCAGCTTTTTTTCCGATTTCCGAATCTCTTCCGAGTTGGCTGAAAGCTATTGCCTATGTCAACCCCCTCTTCTACATGGTTGACGGTCTCAGAGGTAGTCTTACTGGTATGAATAATGTTTTTCCCCCACTTGTTGATTTAGCAATCATCTTTTTCTTTTGTGTTGTGATGATGGGCTTAGGAAGTTACTTTTTTAGTAAAAGTGAAGTGTAAGGTATTTTCCTATTTTGATCCAAGACAATTCCGATAGGTTTTCACCATATTCTTAAGAGAACATGCAATCGTAACTGGTCCCACTCCACCAGGTACTGGTGTGAGTATCTTTGCTTGTTTTTTTACTGATTCAAAATCGACATCTCCACAAATACCATCTTTGGTTTTGATAATGCCTACGTCAATGACGATAGCATTGTTTTTCACATGATCTTTGGTGATTAATTTTGGAACACCAGTTGCTGAGATGAGAATATCTGCTTGTTTTGTATAGATTGAAATATCTTTACTAAAGACATGGCATATCGAAACAGTAGCATTCCTATTCAACAGAAGTGCAGCAAGAGGTTTTCCGACAATATTGCTATGACTGACAATAGTAACATCTTTTCCTTGTAGTGGTTTAGAATATTTCTGTAAGATTTCCAGAACAGCTTGGGGGGTACACGGAACTAGATGTTCCCTTCCTAGTAATGTGTTTCCCATATTGAGGGGATGGAGTCCTTCGACATCCTTTTGAGGAAGAATAGCACTCATAAGTCTTTCTTGAGAGATGTGGCTGGGAACAGGATATTGAATAAGAATACCATGGACCTTTTTACTGGTATTAAGCTCTTCAATTTTCTGAATCACATCCTGTTCTGAAACTGATTTTTCAAGAACCTGATGAGAGGAGTGGATTCCAACTTCCTTACAAGCAGCATCGCGTAATTTTAAATAAAGATCAGACGAGGTTTCATGACCCACCATAAGAGTGGTAATGCATGGAGGAATCGTAAAACGTGAGATTTCTTGAGCTATCTTTTCTCGCATTTGTTTAGCTATCTCTCTTCCATTAACTACAGTTGCTGTCATCTCTATCAACAAGGAAACTTGTCACTCTTTCTTAAGATTTAGGTTTGGTGCCAATGGCATAGAATTGTGGAAAAAAATTCAATTGAATGCCTTCATCAAGAGATTTTAAATATTCATATTCCCAAGCATCGATTTCTGTTTCAGATAACCCTGCTTCTTTTAACACCTTTATATAGAAATCACGAGAGTGTAAATAATATTGTTTATCTTCTTCACAACTCCATATGCGATTATTGCCAATACCAATTTCTGTGTTCAGTCCTGCTTTCACAAAAAGGTGTCGAAGTTTGCGTCCAATATGTGGATCTCCCCCCTTTTTTTGAATTGCTTCTCCTGCAAATAACGGATCAACCTTATTGTTTTCAGGCCAATGAAGTTTTCCACCATAATCAGGTTCAAGGGAGGCTAGGACTTTGCCATTTGGTTTTACAACGCGTGTCATTTCTTTGACAACTTGTAAAGGATTCTCAGCCCACATCAAGAGTAAATTACAAGTAACAAGATCAAAAGTATCATGATGAAATGGAAGTTGTTGAGCTTCAGCAAGACAGAATCTTGTATTTGAATTTTCTTTTAATACCCGAGCAGCTACTTCTAAAAGAGGCAAGGAACCATCAATACCTAAAACCTTTCCTTTTGTTAAATGAGCAATATCTCTTGTGACAAAGCCAGATCCACATCCAACATCTAAGACTAGTGATGCCTTTTTTAAACCTACATTAAGATATAAGGGCACTCTTTCCTCAGCTGTTTCTAATGCTTGTAATTCTAATTTATTAATAAAAGCGTGTAACTCTTCTTTTGATCGTTTATGATATTTATCATAGGTTATCTTGTTCATTTCTTAACAAAGTAAAGTATCGGACCTACTATAAAATTTTCTAAAACAGAAGAAAAACAAGAGAGGACCTGAAACACAAGAAGAGGTGATTGTGAAAATGAAACAGATCCCCTCTTGTTAGATATCAGCTCAATCTAAGAGTATTATTTTTTTAATTTTTTCACATCTTCGTACTTGGCAACAAAGACATAACCGTCATTGGTTTTTTTGATAAGACCTTCGCTTTTCATCATTTCAAATACTTTGTTTGTCACTTTGATGTTTTTTCGTTTATCTTTCTCAAGTTTTATGTCAATATCATCAGGTTTGTTTTCATAGATATATTCTGGCTCTATATCATAAATCACATTTACGCGAGTCATTTTTTCTCTCCTCTTCTCTATATTGCTAATATATAGCATGATATTCTTTAACAACAATAGTATTTAAATCTAACTTGACAAACTGTCAATGTGCAAAAAAAATGTATAGTAGAATTCGGCGTTTTATCTAATATAAACGTTAAATAAATCACAAATTTTAAATATAACCATATTATTGTTTGCCATTAAATATAAAATAAAAATTGAGGAAAAATAAGGAGGAGTGAGAATGGCGAATATATTTAGAACTCTAGGTAGCTGGCTATTTCTAATAGGTATTTTGCTAGCAGTGATTGTCGGTCTAATAGTTGGAGCTGAATGGTATACAGACACAAACTCATATGTTGCAGCTCTTTTAGGAATCTTAGGTTTCGTGGTAGGAATTTTATCGTTCTTTGCCATAGGATCAATTACACAAGAAAGAGTGCCAACCTTTTTAATTGCAGCTCTTACCTTGGTTGGAATAGGAGCACTATCTCCCTGGACTTTTGGAACATGGACAGGTTTAGCACCATACCTTACTGGAATTACACAATACATTGCAATCTTCGCTGCACCTGCTGCTGGTCTTTTAGCCATACGAGCTATCTGGGATGCTGGAAAAACAGAAGAGATTGAAAGAGTCATGCCAAAAATCCCTCTAAAGTAAAGGGATTTAATTTTTTCTTTTTTTATTTTTTCACAACTAATAATTTTTAATAAAAAAAAATTTTAATAAAAAAAATAATTATTTTAAGGGTTTAGCTAGTTCCCACATATTTTTAAATTTTTCATCTAAAATTTCAATATCCTCTAGATTCACATAGGCTGTTCCTACATAGGACGGTTCCTTTGTGGCTTCTTGAAGAATCTTGATACCATTAATAGCTAGCTCTTTTCCAAAAACATAATTTCGCATGGTACCTGACGTATTTTCTGAAAAGAATCGGATGTCCAAGTTATCGCCATAGATCTTCTTTAAATCTTTAGCTATATCAATTTTCATATCAGAATCGATAATGAGTTGTACTTTAGTATCAAGGTCTAAAAACTTTTTAAAGTATTTTATAAAAGGTTCATCAAAGAGGCGTTGCCCACCAATTTGCATTCTCAAATGATTACTCTTTTCTAGACAGTTATGCAGAATATTATACAAAATCCATTTCCCACTATAACGCAAAGTAACATTTCCTTCTCGTTTAATTTTTATACCATAGGTTTTGAAATTATCATCATAACATTTGCCATACTCTGTCATACGATTTTGCATAGATACAAAGGTATCTTCTGCAATCACTTTTTGAAGATCTTCTTTAATGTCCTCCCAAATAACGCGAGGATGAACAGGAAGGTAACTCTCTCGACCAAAGTCTTGATCTGATTTTGATGAAAAAAGAACCTCTGCAATAAGTCCGTTACGAAGTAATGAAGCTCGGCCTGTTTCTAAGGGACGTCGAGTGATATTAGCTAAATCTTCGGCCACACGTAAAAATTCTGAAAATTCTTTGGGACTATCGACAATAAGAATTGTGTAGTAAGTAGCTGCTTCACGGGGACGATCGATTTTCATCCGTTCAAACATCATTTCAAAATCTTGAATATAATCTAATTTAACTTGTGTTTTAAACTCTCCAAATCCCATCCTAACGCACCATCCACAGGGAAAGAATCCTGTTTATACTCATATTCTAAAATTGAATTGCTCTTATATAATTTATGGATGCATTGGTACCTGCATACATAGTTAGATAACAATTGTAAGGTAACATTTTTATATTCCGAACAAGCAATTACCTCTAGCAATGTTTAATCAATTACCAGTGTGGGTTCAAATCTTTCTTCTTTCAATGATTCCGGGATTAGAATCACGGTTTGTTGTTCCCTACTCCATCTTAGAATTTGGTTGGGAATGGTGGCAGATTTTTCCTATCGCAATTGCGGGTAATATGCTTCTCGTCCCTTTTATTTTACGATTTTACCATCATGTTGAGCGGTTTGGACGACGATTTCGTTCAGTAGAAAAAACTATGGACTGGGTATTTTCAAAAGTTCGGTGTAGAGCAAATAAAAAAATTCAGCGATACGAGTGTGCAGCTCTCTTAATTTTTGTTGCTATTCCTCTTCCTTTCACCGGTGCAGGTTTAGGATCTCTCATAGCATATTTGTTTGATTTACCGTTTTATCGAGCGTTATTAATGATTTTTCTTGGGGTGATAATCTCAGCTTCCATTACCACTTTTATTCTTTTAAGTGGGCAATATTTTCTTTTTCAATGATAAGCGCCGCCTACCGGACTCGAACCGGTGACCGCTCGGTTAACAGCCGAGTGCTCCACCAACTGAGCTAAGGCGGCAAAATAAAAACTGGTTAGCAGACAGGAATAGTATATTGTATTAAAATATTTGGGAATATCAGTAAGTAAAAATTTTAATATCGTTCTTTCATGCTTAACTCATGAAATATAAAAAGATCAATGACAAAGTCATTATCCGTCTTGATGTAGGTGAGGAATTAGTTACATCATTGTTAGAACTCTGTAAAAAACTAAATATTACGCTTGGAACAATTTCAGGAATTGGTGCAACCAATAAAGCTATTTTAGGACTTTTTGACACTCAAAAAAATCAATACTATTCGCAAGACTTTGTTGGCGATCATGAAATTGCACCTCTAATAGGGAATATTACTACTTTAAATGGGGAACCGTATCTTCATCTTCATGTCAATTTATGTAATGGAAATAACGTCTCGTTTAGCGGTCATGTACAAAAAGCGATTATCAGTGCTACATTTGAAGGAGTTCTTGAAGTCATTAATGGCAAAGTCGAACGAAAAAAAGATCCAAAAACAGGTTTAAATCTTTTAGATTTGTAACACGTTACTCTTCAGAATTTTGGCAGATAGCAGTGCGGATAACCATAAAAAGAGAAGTTCGACTAGTAAAATACTGCAAAGAAAGAGAGGCCAATAAATAGTAACTCTTGTTAGATACTTACCAGCAGAAGCAGCTATGCCTGCAACAATAAAAAGGATCATAGCAACAGCATAGAATAGTAAAATATCTGATTTTTTTCCCACATATTTTGCTCCAAGTGGCAAAGAAATGATAACACCAGCTAAAAAACTAAACATAAGTACCCAGATTAAAAAAGGTAGTTGTTGAAGTCCAATAAAAATGGAAATGTAGGCAATAAAAGGGATAGTCGTTATAAAACAGAGGAGCAATGCAAGGGTTTTTCCAACAACAATAGTATATTTTGGAAGAGGAAGGTGATGAAGAATCCACATAGTCTTTTCTTCATTAAGAAAGAGATTTAAAGAAGGAAAAACAGCAGTATAGATGACAACAATATAAATTCCTAGAAAAACAAACATGGAAGGTAAATATTGTTCTGCGAGAGAGCGAATTGATTCAGGAATTAAAATATCAGCTCCATACAGAAAAAAATAACCTGTAAACAATGCTGTAGTTATAGCAGTAAACACAAAGCTAAAGAACAGACGATCTCTCCAGAGAGTAAGAATTTCTCTTGTAGCAAGGGCAGATAAAATGTTTTGTGAACGAACTGTCCTTCTTTCTTTGACCCGTTCTTTTCGCTTTACAAATAGAAACGATTCCATGCCATGATGTATTCCCCAAAAAAGATGAAGACATGCAAGAGGCAAGGTACAAACCACATATACTACCTCATGGGAATACCAATAAAAACCTAGGAGGAGTAAGGAAGGTACCAAACGAAATCGATTTGAAGAAAAGAAAAATAACGCAAGCACTGGCCCCACCAATAAGGCAATTGCCATACCAATAGTAATAAAGAGATATTCTAGAGGATAGTTTACTGCAATATTTAGTACAAAGATACTCAGAATATACAGAGTGGAAAAGAAAAACCATAAACCCATATTAATAAGGAATTGGGAAAAAAATACATGGGCAATTATTTTTTGATGAGACACTTGAGTGGAGAGCGCATAAGAAAGTTGAGAAGATTTAATAAAAAGATTGTGAACATCTGCAGCACTTTTAAGTAAAAAAAGAAAAAAAAGAGAAAAAAAGACATCAAAAAAACTAAATTCATATTCTGTTCGCAGTAAAAAAAGGGTGAGAAAACCAAACATAATAACAGAAAATATCATCATTGCAGAAAAAAAGAAATAGAGTATAGGTGCTCCTTTTATTTTCTGAAAAAGATTTCTTTGGTTTTCTTTAAGTAGGAGAATTGTTGTTTCAAGCATGTTGTAGATCCTTACATCGGAAATAGGCGTTTTCTATTGTTTGGTATTTTTTCAGAAGCGTTTGTACCTTGTCACATAAAACAACATTTCCACGCATGAGTATATAGACTACATCTGCTACTTGTTCGACGAGTCGGGTAGAATGAGTAGCAATAATAGTTGTTCCTTGTCGTTTTCTAATAAAATCTTGTATAGTCCGAGACGTAGGTGGGTCAAGACCATAGACCGGTTCGTCAAGTAAGAGATTTTTTGGTGCATGCATCATAGCCGAGATAAGAGAAATTTTTTGTTTCATTCCTTTGGAATAACTTCCAAGTTCATAATCTAGAAAATCCTTAATACCTGTAATATCGGTAAGTTCAGTAATAATCTGTGATGCTTTAGCAAGTTTACGAAGGGATGCAATATAAAAGAGAAATTCTCTACCTGTTAATCGATCATATAATTCTGGCATTTCTGGTAGATAGCCAATATGTGTTCGTGCTTCAATTGAATCTTTTGTTAAAGAATAATTATCAATGATAACTTCACCCTGATTAAAAGGTAGAATCCCTGCACATATTTTTAAAAGAGTGCTTTTCCCCGCACCATTTTCCCCCATAATGGCGATGACTTGGGAATTCTCAAAAGTAAAACTTACTTGATTTAAGGCAACTATTTTCCCATACCTCTTCGTGAGATTCGAAATTGTAATCATACTTTCTAGCACGCAAGATAAATGAGAATAAAAAGATATGGGAAATTAATATGATACTATCAATAATTTTATAGAAACACTGTATATTATTTTCTAAGGAAGAGGTGTAATTTTCTGTGTTGTCTTCTTTTTCTTATATTTGTTTACTACAAGCAAACCAGCAATAACAAGACATCCGCCAACAAGAAAGAAAAAGGTGATCCTCTCATCTAAGAAAATTGCACTAATTGTAGTGGAAAGAACCGGTATAAAATATAAATAAATACTGACTTCCGATGCATTCCTCATTTCTAAGACCATAAACCACAGAATATAGGCAATAACAGTAGGAAATAAGGCAAGAAATAGTATTGCCCCCCATCCAATCCTTGAAAGGGACACTACTTCAACTACTAGGGAAGGACTTAGAAAAGGTATCAAACCGATACTACCAAAGAGAAAAGCATAGACCGTGAGCGATAAAGCTGAATAATTCTGTAATAATTTTTTACCTGCTATGGTATAACCAGCGCCAACTAAAGCAGCAATAAGAGTGGTTATTGCACCTGATAGATACCGGATCTCTAGTGTACTTTGTGGCGTACCCGTTACAGAAATAAGAGCAACACCACTAAAACATAAAAAAATGCCAACAAGAATTTTCTTAGTAATAATCTCCTCTAAAAAAAAGACAGCAAGAATTATTACAAAAACAGGAATGGTTGCAATAATTAAACTTGCTGCACTGGCAGAGATGTACTGTTCACCATAATTGAGTCCAAGATGATACACGACAATTCCAAAAAATCCTAATAGAAAGATAGGTACGATATCTTGGCGTCGTATTTTTATGAATTTCTTTGGAAAACATACTAACAATAGTAAAAACACGATACAGACAATAGCCAATCTCATTATTGTGAGATTAATTGGTGAAAGTTCAGATAAACCAATTTTAATAAAGGGAAAGGCAAATGCCCAGAGTATGACGGCAACACCTATAAAAACAAAGAAGGGTTTTTTTGAAAAAATTGAAGGTCGATAAGTATCAATTGCCATTTAATAAGCAAGGCTATCTAGGTTGGTTACATTAAGTTTTGGAATAATTGTAATATGCATAGTTACCTACGATATTACCTAATTGAATATGTATATGAACATGTAGTTGAAGATATAACGGAGTAGTTACATAAAAAAATAGTTTATAAGGGGGGATTGGTTTGTTATTTTGTATAGGATGGTTGATGGGATGCAAGATAGCGATGCCTCAAATTATACTTTTGAATTAAAACGACCTCTTGCTATAAGGGCGCTTCGTAGGAGTAATATTAGAAAAAAAATTGCTGAATATCTTTTTGATATTGCACCTAGTTATAGTTACACCTCTGAAATTGCGTATCATGTACGGACAACTCCTTCCAATGTTATCGGAGCAATACGAGGTATGAATACACGATATAAGGTGGATGAATCGTTGCTGAATCTTGATATTATTCAAGAAAAAAGTTGCGGTAGTAACATTCGATTGTATGGCATCACTGATTTTGGGAAGGAGATGCTAAAGACAATTAAAGATAAACGTTAAGATATACGTACCTTTTTAAATATATCTTTAATTTGTTTGCTCATAGATAACAAGGGGGAACTATATGGATTTTAATTGGACAGAAGAACAAAAGATTTGGAGAACTACTGTTCGAAATTTTGCAGAAAGGAAAATCAAACCATATGTCAGGGAAATTGATTCAAACAAACAGATTCCAAAAAAAATCGTTGAGGACATGGCAAAACTCGGTCTTTTTGCTCCTACTGTTTCCCAAAAATATGGAGGTTCAGAAGTTGACTGGACGATGGCTTGTATTGCAGCAGAAGAGCTTGGCCGAGCAGATATCAGTTTAGCTGTTCCTGTTTTATATCTTGTTGAGGCTGCTTGGGGTCATATTTTTCATTTGTATGGATCAGATGATCTTAAGAACGAATATCTTTCAAACATTACAGCAGGAAAACAATTTTGCGGTATTGCTGTCACCGAACCTACAGGAGGTTCTGATATTGTAGGTGCTGTTAACACAAGAGCGACTAAAAAGGGAAAATCTTGGCAACTTTCAGGGGAAAAATTATTTATTAGTGGTATTACTGAATCTTCTACTTGGGGCGGTATTCACCTAACCCTTGCCCGTACAAACCCAACAAAAGACCATAAAGGATTTAGTTTTTTTGCTATTCCCTTAAAAGATGAAGCACAAATAAAAACAACACTCTTGGAAGATATGGGGCGCATGGGTATTTCTACTGGTGGATTTGTTATGGATGACCTAGAAGTACCATCTCACTATTTAATTGGAGAAGAAAATAAAGGATTTTATTATGCTATGGAAGGTTTTTCTCTTGCTCGAGTTCTAATTGGAGCAACCTGTATTGGTGCTGCAGAAGCAGCTCTTGAAATGGGTAAAGAGCATATTACCTCGAGATCCTCTTTTGGTCGTCCCATTGCCCAGTATGAAGGAATTCAGTTTCCTTTTGCTGAACATTATACGAACATTGAAAGCGTTAAATTATTGACGTATCGAGCAGCATGGTTGTTAACCCAAATGTATCAAAAGAAACAATATACTCATCATGATATCTCCTTAGCTGCTGCAATGACTAAGCTGCGGGCTCCCCAATATGCTTTTCAAGTAATGAATGAAGTAGCGGATTGGCTTGGAGCAACTGGATACACAAAAGAACATGATATCGAAATGGGTATTCGAGGTATCAGATCCTATTCCATTGGTGCAGAAGGTACCATGAATATTATGCGTATCATTATTGCCCGTGAAGTATTGGGTAAAGAATTTTTACCATATTAGTACGTAACAATGGTAACATATAGATACGATATTTAGTGCACACCTAGTTACATACGTAGCTGCGAAAAAGTTACTTAAAGTATCTTATTTTATAGGAAGAATGCTAGGAAGGGAATTTCAAAATCCTACTTTTGAAATGAATATATGCCCATTTATTACCCATCCCTCCTTCCTAGTTACTTCTTTAATCTTATAAGAATCGTCTCTGCCGCTTTTTTTCCTGATAAAAGCATGCCCCCAAAGATAGGACCCATACGATGGGCACCAAACACTGCATTGGCACACATCCCTACTGCAAATAAGCCAGGATAGACTTCTTTAGTATTTTCTACAACAGTTTTTTCACCACTATCGGCACACATAGATCGTTCTTCTTCTATCTCGCCACTAAGGGTTTGGAGAGGACCTACTTTTTTTCGTACTATTTTACATATCTCTGCAGCATGACCCGTTGCATCAATACAACACTGAGCACGGATGGAAAGAGGATCAACGTGCAATCCAGCACATTCAACAGCACTCCAGTTAATGACAAACCCATTTATTTTTTTTTTAGAAATTAATACATCTTCAACAGATATGGTATTAAAAATTCGAACTCCAGCATCAATGGTTGATGCACACAATTTAGTAATGGCTTCAATGGAATCAGCACTATAATACCCTTGTTCTTCCTTTGTTACCTTAATATCCGCCTCTTCTAAAAGTGATTTCGAAGCTTCTTGAACAACAATAACGGGAAAAGTCATACCGCCTCCCCACATACCACCTCCTATGGAAAGTTTACGTTCAAAAATAACAACTTTTTTTCCAGCTTGTGCTAAATATTTTCCAGCAACTAAACCAGCAGGGCCAGCACCGGCAATAGCAACATCTACCTCACAATTCTCAAGAAATTCTTTCGAGAATCGTTTGAATATTGTCTTGGTTACAGTAATGTCATCAAGTCTGATATAAACACCCCTTTAGACACTGTCAATTAAGAAACACTTCTTAAACATACCGCTAATTCTATATACTCTCAATTTTTGTAGAACAAAAGTGTATACCATTAGAGAAGTAAAACCAACAGACCTTTTTTCGGTCATCTCTATTGCATATAAAACCTTACCCGAACACTATACGCCAGCAATTTTCAATCATTTTTATGAGTCTTTTCCACAAGGATTTCTCATAGTTGAATCACATCATAAAATTATTGGATTTCTTGTTGGAATCATGCTTCAGGAAAAGAAAGCTAAAATCTTAATGCTAGCTATTTTGGAATCTTATCGAAGAAAAGCAATAGGAACCCAACTGTTACAAAAATTTCTTACCTATTGCTCTACGAATAAAATACGGATAGTCGAATTAGAGGTACGCATAACAAACTCCTCTGCTCTTGCTTTTTATCAAAAAAATAGTTTTATTATTATAGAAAAAATTAAAGGATTTTATCAAAATAAAGAAGATGCGTATTGCATGCAAAGGAAGTTACGGGCGTACTAAAATATCTTTTTCTTTTTCAGTCATAAAGCGAAATGCCATTTGATCAAGACGACCAGCAATCTTTTCTAATCCCATATCTCCATTTGTTGTTGATAAAATACCTGCAATATCTTTACTTAACGTAAAGACAGCAAGTTTATGTTCTCGTTTCGATTTATGGATTTGATAAGGAGTTATTTCCAATTTTTCATAATTAGTAAACTTGCCACCGTTATTATTACACATTTGACCGAGTTGCGTTCTTATCTGATATAAAAACGTATGAAGTTGTATTAGCTCGTCTTTCTGCATGTTTGTAGCCCACCATTTAGTTAATAGTATAAAGTCTTTTTATAATTTTTCTTGGTTTGTTAAAACCTAGCATTAATTTAAGTCACCGAATATCCTATTTTACTTGTTTCATTGAAAGTCATTTTTTGTTAAAATCTTAACAGATTTTGGCATTTTTACGACATTACCTAACTTAATGCCAACAATTTCTTTCACATTTTTATTATTAGCAATGTCAAGAAGTCGTTGTGTAATAATACCATCAAACACAACAGCTGAAATTTTATCTCCTTTTTTAATCTCGTCGGTAAGCTCCCGAACCGGTATTTTCTTTAATTCATTACCTTCTTCGTCAAGTAATACTGCTTTTAAGGAACCACCAATATCTTTTAGGATTTTTTCATAATTCTTTTGTCGTTCTGATATGATCTTTTCATCATCCTCTCTTTTCTCTTTTAGCTTCTCTTTTGAAAAGATTTCCTTTTTGATTTTTTGTGGTTTTATTGGTCCATTTTTATCTTTTTTCTCTTCCGAGTTTACTGAATTTAATTTAATATTATACATGTCCATAAATTGTTCCTTTGGGATCTTATTCTTTAAAGATTTCATAATTAATTTTTGGGGAATTTCTTCCACTTCTCTTGTTTGTGGGGCCCTTGCAACAAAATCGATATCAGCAACCTGTAGAAGCTCCCTGAGTATTAACTCTCCACCACGATCACCATCAACAAAAACAGTAGCAATTTTTTCTTTTGTTAGATCTGAGACTGTTTTTGGAACATTTGTCCCACCTACAGCGATCACATTTTTTATTCCATATTTAAGAAGATTTAGGACATCTCTTCGCCCTTCTACTATGATAATTGCATCACTATTTTCTATGTTTGGACCTGCAGGGCAATGATCTTGTCCATAATTTGTAATTTCTTCAACTTGAACAGCTTGTCGCACATTATCGGAAATACTTTCAGCTTGTTCTTTGGTTTTCTCCATTATTTCATTAAGGAGTTGTTTGGCACGCTCAATGACATTTTGACGTCGCGCAACCCGAACATCCTCAACTTCATTAACCTTAATAGTAGCTTTACAGGGACCTACTCGATCGATACTTTCAAAAGCAGCAGCAAGGATCACTGTTTCTACTTTATCCAATGATGTTGGAAGCGTTATAATACCTTCACTTTTTCCGTTTTTTGACTCAAGTTCAACTTCTATACGGCCTACTCGTGCTGATCGCTGTAATTCTCGAAGATCGAGTTCGTCTCCAAGAAGGCCTTCAGTTTGTCCAAAGATTGCACCAACAACATCAGATTTTTCGATAATGCCATCAGCCTTAATTGTAGCTTTAATCATGTATTTTGTAGTTGAAGGATCAATTACCATTATCTTCACCTCAATCCAATCAACTTTTAAAAAAATAGCACATCTTTCTGCTAGTAGTGCAGACCTTTCCTATGTCTTTAATACATCCCTTCTCAACATAATATTCAAGTAATTTAACGTCAAGTAGTATTAGATGATATGGTTAAGTGCCATTTTTCAAGTTGATTATTAACACTATTATAGAAGTTTGCGTCATATTTAAATGTTGTGCTTAATATGTACCCTGAGATTCTATGGGAGAAAAAATCTTAATTGGAGTTGCCTGGCCATACGCAAATGGTTCCCTTCATTTAGGACATATTGCAGGATGTTATTTGCCTGCTGACATTTTTGCACGATATAATAGACTAATAGGAAATGATGTTCTTATGGTTTCGGGAAGTGACGAGCATGGCACTCCCATAACTATTACTGCAGATAACGAAAAAACAACGCCTCAAGAAATTGTCGATCGCTATAATAAAGAACATACTGAAAATATGCTTCAACTGGGTATCTCCTTTGATCTGTTTACTCGTACCACAACAAAAAACCATGAGGCAGTTGTTCAAGATCTTTTTTCTACACTTTATACTAAGAAATATATTTATAAAAAAAGTATTGAAGCATTTTATTGTGAAAACTGTAAACGATTTCTGCCCGATCGTTATATTGAAGGAACGTGTCCTCACTGTCATGAAGAAGAAGCACGAGGGGATCAATGTGATAGTTGCGGTCAACTTCTCGATGCTTTTGAATTAGAATAGGTGACCTGCAAGCTCTGTGGTGGAACTCCTATTATTAAAACAAGCGATCATCTTTTTTTGGCTTTACATTCCTTTGAAACAAGATTACTTTCATGGATGAAAGATAAAACGTATTGGAAATCCAATGTTCTTAAATTTACAAAAAATTGGTTACAAGGTGGTTTGAAAGACAGAGCTGTCACTCGTGATCTCTCCTGGGGTATTCAAGTCCCAGTCGAAGGTTTTAAAGATAAACGCATTTATGTTTGGTTTGACGCAGTCATTGGATATTTTTCTGCCAGTAAAGAATGGTCTCAACAACAAGGGAAGCCAACTCTATGGGAGACTTGGTGGAAGAATACAAAGGCAAAACACTACTATTTTTTAGCAAAAGACAATATTCCCTTCCATTCTATTATCTGGCCTTCGATGCTGATGGGCTATGATGAAACATTACAACTTCCCTATGACATTCCTGCTAATGAATATTTATGTCTCAAAGGAGAGCAATTCTCAAAAAGTCGATGTGTTGCAGTTTGGGTACCTGATATTCTAAAACAATTTGATGCTGATGCTATACGATACTACCTTGCAATCAATATGCCTGAGAATAAAGATGCGAATTGGATTTGGAGTGATTTTGTTGCCAAAAATAATGATGAATTAGTGGGAACCTATGGTAACTTTGTTCATCGGGTCATTTCCTTTACTTCGAAAAATTTTGGCCAGATTCCAGCAAAAGGAAACCTTACAGAAGTGGACAAAAAAGCTTTTGAGATTATTGAAACCGCCTGCAAAGAAGTCGCTTCCTCTATAGAGAAGTGTCACTTTAAAAAAGGACTGCGAGCTGCCATGAATCTTGCACAATTTGGCAATCAATATTTCGATCAAAATCAACCTTGGATTCTTGTCAAAACAGATAAAGAACGCTGTGCAACGGTTCTCCATATAAGTCTTCAAATTGTGCAGGCTCTTAGTATTCTAATGGAACCATATTTGCCCTTTTCCTCATCTACGTTAAGAAAAATCTTAGGCAATACAAATTCTCTACCTAAATGGGATGATGCAACCCTAGAATTAAAAGAAGGAATGCCATTAGAACAACCTCAACCTTTATTTAAAAAAGTTGCATTACAGGACATCATGGAAGAAAGTAACCCTTTTTCAAAACTAGATTTGCGTGTTGCAAAAATAGTTGATATTAAGGAAATACCGGAAGCAGATAAACTCTACATGCTTCAGATTGATTTAGGACCGTTAGGACGTCGTGTTATTGTCGCTGGAATAAAACCCTATTATTCCAAAGAGGAACTGCTTGGCAAATCTATTGTTGTTGTTACCAATCTTAAGCCTGCTAAGATTCGTGGTGTTGAATCAAAAGGAATGCTACTGGCTGCTGAAGATAGCGTAGAATCCTGTTCACTACTGAATCCGCAGAACGCAACTCCTGGTAGTGAAGTTGTTGTTGATGGTATTCCACGAGAGCCGGTGTCTCAACTGGAATTTGAAGAATTCAAAGCAGCAAAAATGGTCATTGGCGACAAGCAAGAAGCTCTCTACGAAGGCAAGCCCTTGAAAACAAAAAATGATAAAGTTATTTCAGATAAAAAAGTGAAAATTGGTACGACAATTCGGTAGGTTTTCTTATGTTATCTAAAGTTATTATTACTACTAATTTACCTCTACAAAAGCTTTCCCAAGGTAAAGTTCGTGATATGTATGAGCTCGATGATAAACTTCTGATTGTGACCACAGATCGCATTTCAGCTTTTGATTACGTCTTGCCAACCCCCATTCCGTCCAAAGGAATTTGTCTTACCCAAATTTCAAAATTTTGGTTTGATTTTACAAAAGACATTGTACCAAATCATTTATACACAACAGATTTTCAAGATTTTCCTTTTTCACTTCAACCGTTTAAAGACCAATTGGAACACCGTAGTATGCTTGTGAAAAAAACTCAAGTTATTCCTGTTGAATGTATTGTACGAGGGTATCTGTCTGGATCTGCCTGGAAATCCTATCAACATGATCATACGGTATGTGGTATCCAATTATCTTCAGGTTTACAAGAATCAGATCAATTTGATGAACCTCTTTTTACACCCTCGACGAAAGCAGAAAGTGGACATGATATCAATATTTCATATGAAAAAATGAAAAAACTTGTGGGAAATGATATTGCAGAACAATTACAACAGTATTCACTTACGTTATATACCACAGCTGTTAATTATGCAAAAACCCGGGGAATTATCATTGCAGATACAAAATTTGAGTTTGGAATCTATGATAACAAAGTCATTCTTATCGACGAAATATTAACTCCTGATTCTTCTCGTTTTTGGCCTGCAGATCAGTATAAACCGGGACAAGCTCAACCAAGCTTTGATAAACAATTTGTTCGAGATTATCTGAATAGTACAGGATGGGATAAAAATTCAAGCCCACCGTCTCTTCCTGACAATATTATTCAAGAAACAACCAGAAAATATCAGGAAGCCTATGAAAAAATTACCTTAAAAAAGTTTAGTTTCTAATTTCTTTTAACAATTTTGCCTATAATCCATTAATATAAAGTGACCGCATCGGGATTCAAGCATCTATTTAAGGGTAAATAAAGATGAATTATATCTGTTGGAAGTCTTCTTTTTTTGAAATGCTTCGAATCACTTTTTTCACATGAAAACGTTACCTTTATATATTATAAATGGACAAGAGTTAGCACGGTTTATTTCTTTTTATATTTAATAATAGTCTTATCTGGCAATATTTTCATAACAACAGATTCAATATCATCACGCTGTTCTTTAGAAAAAAAGAAAGCAGGATGGTCTCCAATTATCCCACAATCACAAATAAGATTAAATTGTACATATTTTTTATATAAAAGAGCTTCTTCAACATCATCATATTTTATATAGAAATTCTTTTTATGTCTAGAGATGATTTTATCTGGTTCATTCTCCATATCGACATCCAGAGTTTTATTCTTATAGTGTTTATCAGTTAGAAGCATACCAACTAAACCACCTGCTAGAAAACCACCGACGTTACTACCAACGAAATCACCAATAATTCTTTTATTAGTGAAAATCAAATTAAAACGTCTATCAAAAGCACCAGGACAGTTTAAAGCATGAAATGTATCAATTATTTTTTCTTCCATATCCTTGCGATTCCCTTTTAATCTCTTCTCAACCATCTATTAAGAGATGTTTAATTCATTATCTTTCTTAACTGGAAATGGAGGTTTATGTAAATCGGGCATTACTGGTTCATAATCAGGGCATTTATCTCCAATACACCCTTCAAGAGGTATTTCATATCCTAATCTACATCTAAAGGATGTAATATATTCTGATTTTCCCATTGTTGGTCTTTCTATCTTATATGATTCAAGAAATCTACATTCATTCATTTCTTTTCCTCCCCTTTAAGGATAATATGATAACAAAGTAACAATTTATAAAAGATTGCTTAACACTTTAATCTTTTTCTAAAGTTTAAGGGATCTGAGGGAGGAAAGCAAAAAGATACTCTTTTCGTTTCCGAATCGACCCCCATATCGAAAATATATTCTCTTTAAAAAAATTAATCCCTTAGTTAAAAATGGGTAACAAGTGTTCAATATCATCCAAATATTGTTATAAAAATACAAAGCCCTAAAAATAAGAAGAGTTAAATATTTGAAATCTTATGATAGTGGTGTTTAGGGGGAACTATGTTGATGCCAAAAAGTAACAATGTAATTTATCTATTATTATGTGCAACTGCCTTCATAATACTGTCTCAAAATGCCTTCGGATTTGTTCAATCTCTTGAAAATCATAACTTAGAACTTAATGATGATAACTACAAAAATGATAAGACCTCCACGTATGAAAAACAGGATGGCAGAGAACTACAATCATTGGATTGGTATGCTCCTCCAGGAGGACTTCCAGGAAGCTATGAAGAGTATTTAGAGAACCATCCTATACAATCTGCACAATTCTTTCAACCAGATATAGTTAGAAATCTAGTAGAAGCAAATATTGCTCTTTTGATTGATGAAACACTTTATCCTTTGATATCTTTACGCCTACAACAATACGTTGCAGATTTAGAGTTTGAAGGAAATTCTGTTTTTCTTCAAACAATTACTGGCGGAACACCTGAAGAAATAAAATCGTGGATTATAGATCAATACAATGAAGGTTGTACAGGGTTTGTCTTTGTTGGAGACATCACCGCTGCTTGGGCAGAGGTTTCAGGTGACGTTTTTCCGTGTGATTTATACTATATGGACTTAGATGGATCTTGGTTTGATAACGATCATGATGGAGACTTTGAAACTCATACCGCAGGTAGTGGAGATGTAGGACCAGAGGTGTATGTTGGCCGATTGTACGCCTCAACCCTTGCCTATGATACGGAAGCACATATGATCAATGACTATCTGGCAAAGGCCCATGCGTATCGTGTCGGTGAGCTTACACAACCCTGGAATGGACTTGAATATGTTGAAGAAGATTGGTATGATATGGATGTAGCTTTAGATCTTATTTATGGAGCTAATGTCACTAGGTACGATTATGGATATTTTACCACAGGTCAAGATTATCTTGATAAACTTGATGAAGGCCATCATTTTGTCCAAGTGTGTGCCCATAGTTACTCGGCTGGACATCATTTCAGCACATGGCCAACGGAATCTTCCTCTTATGCTCATCTGTATGTCTACAGCCCAGTTGCCCGACCTGCAAAACTTCTTCTAGGATTTGATGATGGAATTAAAGTATGGTTCAATGGAGATCTTCTCTATACCAACGATCGTTATTGTGACTGGAATGGTTGCTGGAATCCTGATGGATTTGAAGTTGATGTCTCATTAAACCAAGGTTGGAATCGTTTATTATGTAAAATAAGTCAAGAAAGCTGGTATTACCAACTATCAGCTCGATTTACAGATATGACGTATCAAACACTTGAGGATTTAGTGTATCAAATGAGTGATCCTGACACCCATGGTCCTGAAGCAACTTATGTGCGTAGTTGGCTTCTGAACGGTTTTCATCAAGATGTTCCTGATAATTTCTATTCCTATTTAACAACGAATTACCTTGGAGTTGCTGAAGGTACAATAAATCCAGAACATGGAGAAGTGATGGGAGGAAAAACATGGACAACCTATGCTTCTGGATATCCTTTTATTGATATGGGCGACTATTGTGGCGATCCCGATTATGGTGTTTGTTATGCCTTTGCTCGTATTAATGCAGAATCAGCAACGTCTTGTGAATTATGGTTAGGCTATGATGATGGAGCACGGGTATGGCTGAATGGAGATGAAATCCTCTATGACAATTGCTATGGAGACTTCATTGCTGATTTATCAAAGATAGATATTTCCTTATCAGCTGGAGAAAATCGTTTGCTTATTAAAGTTTCAGAATGGATGGGTTCTCATGGTTTTAGTGCACGTCTCTGTGAATCTGATGGAAGTCCAGTAGAGGGAATTACCTACGATCCAGAACCAACTCCTATAACCTATGTTGGAACCTGGCTTGTAAACGGGCCATATGTCAACCCAAACCAAGCATCAAGACTTTCACTTGATTATCTAGAAGGCGAAGCTTCTCTAGCACCTAGTGAAGGAGATGAAGCGCCCTTTGGAACTTGGGATCGAGGTATTGGAAATGGCTATCCCTTTGATTTAAAGACTTTCTTTGACCATGGAGATTGGGTCTATTCCGAGGATATACAAACTCGAGATCCTCCTGTTTTGTTCTACAATCTCTTTTCGTGTGGTCCTGGAAGATTTACCGATGATGATTATCTAGCTGGAGCTTATATCTTTCATACAACCTATGGCTTGATTACCATAGCATCATCAAAGAGTGGAAGTATGCTCAATTTTCAAGACTTTACCGCACCTCTAGGCCAAAATAAGTGCATTGGTGAAGCATTCCACGATTGGTTTGATGCACAAGCTCCCTTTGAGCAATGGGAAAAAGAGTGGTATTACGGCATGGTCATTTGTGGAGATCCAACATTATTACTAAATCTAGAGATATATCCTGAAACAACAGTAGAAGTGACAAAACCTCTTAACGCAATTTATTTGTTTAATGTGAAAATATTTCCCTTCTTTGTGCCTGTTGCAATCGGAAGAGTCAGTTTTGAAATCAATCCCTTTAATGAAATGTTTGATATTGAACAGGTCAATTTCTATCTTGACAATGAATTAAAGTATGAAGATACCGAAGAACCCTATAGTTGGCTTTGGAATCGTTTCTCTTTCTTTAAACATCAGGTAACAACTATTACGTATGATAGCTCTGGAAGGAACGTAGTAACAGAAATTCCTATGTGGAAATTTTTCTAAGTTACCCCTCAAGAACAGGTGCTCGCCAATCCAAACCTGGAGTACGAACTCCTATTTTTGGTACGAGAGGAGAGCGTCGTTTATGTTGACTTGTTTTTCTCATGTTTTGAATTCGTTTAATGTCGTTGATTCCTACAGTTACACTTTTTTGAATCTCTTGAAGAGGCAACTTTACCTCAAGACCATAGAGTATCTTATCAAGAGTTTCATACGTCATTCCCAATTCATTCTCATCTGTTTGACCGTGCCAGAGACCTGCCTGTGGCGCTTTTGTTATCATCTCTTTGGGCAAGTGTAGAAAATGAGCTACCTGATAGATCTGAGTTTTATAGAGGTCCCCTAATGGAAAAATATCAACACCACCATCACCATATTTTGTGAAATAACCGACGAGAAGCTCTGATTTATTCGAAGTTCCGCAAACAAGAGTATTCGTGCAATTTGTGTAATGGTATAACATAGTCATGCGAATTCTTGCTTTTAAATTAGCTTGATCTATTACATTTGAGGTATTGTTTAAGGTTTTACTAAAATGTTGAACAATGGTTGAAATATTCAGTTCCTCTGACTGGATATTAAACTCTTTTATAAATTGTTGATAATGGTTTCTATCATTGGTGGGTGTGGTAGTATCGGGAAGGAAAAGGCACATTACCTTCTTTGATCCTATGGCCCGTGTGCAGAGAAGAGCTGTAACAGCAGAATCAATACCTCCTGACAAACCAAGAACGATGCCTTTTGCTCCTGACTGTTTGACATATGTTTTTAGAAAATCAGTAATGATTGTAGTAATCTCTTTACAGTTTATGGTTAAATCAATCATTTTATTCCTTTATCCAAGTTGATATCGATTCGTTTAATATATCACTTGCTTGAGCAACAACATCATCGTCGACTGAGGAAAAAGACGCTCGTGCTATGGCAAGAGGGATACGGCGAATATAGTCTGACATGCGCAAATCCCTTCTCAGACTTGAATTATAATACTGCTCTACTATCTCATTCATATCCTGTAGATATTTTTCAACAGCGTGTTTGGAAGCAGTAATTGTTGGCTCATATCGACGAGCAAGTTTTACCCATTGGTCATAATATTCATGTTTTTCTATTATTTCTCCTTTACCGTAGAATTTTTGCCGAAATAAATCCAGTCTTTCCTCTTTACTGATATTTTGCACTTTTACAATAAGAGCACAACGACTCATAAGTAAGGGAGAAAGTCCAATATTCAAAAGGGCTTTTTTACCAAATATTTTTGTTTTTGGATTCGCAAAGGCTATCATAATAAATTGGCTTTCAATATCTCGATGAACTTTAGCGGAATGTACCGTACATTTCCCATTGGAAAGAAGTTCATAGCAATATTCAATGTCCTCTTGAGGAATTTTGTCAAATTCATCGACAAGAACAAGTTTTTTATGTGCATGGGGAAGAGCGCCTAAATCTCCTGTCCCTAAATGGCACACCAGTCCCGAACGTGTGGTATTGGCACCCACATTGGTAATATTTGAGAATTGCTCACTTATAATTTCTTTTGCCATCGTTTTACTACTACCAGGTTCGCCAATAATAAGTGAATGAACTGGTTCTCTATAGGTAGAAAACATGCTTGCGGCAATGACCTTTTTCATAATATCGTTGCCACGAATCTCTTGAAATACATTTTGCCAGAAACCTTCAAATCCCCGTTCTTGTGCGAAAGTTCTTAACTCTTCATCAGGAAGAAATATGCCATTTCTTTCCCGTTCATCTTCCTTCTTTGCTTCAAGAATCTCTTTAAGTCCTTCAGCTTTTGATATTATTTTATTAAAGGATTGTGATTTTCGGGAGAGTTTAAGGATATTGCCTTCGATTTTTAAAGACGCACACCCCCACCCTACAGAAAAAACATTCAATGCATTAAGAATTGATTTGACTACAGCCCGGTCTGATCTTTTAACGGTAAGAGAAATTTCATCTTCATTGAGAATGATGATATCTTCTATATTTTGATTTGCCAATATATTTCTTGCTCGCTGAATAAGAACATTTCCTTTACTGGTTCCCATGCCCAATGTAGTAACAGACATGAGAGCGATTTGTTCAAGTGTTGTAATACCCATATGTTCTAATTTCTTACGATCTGAAGGAATGACGCCAAGAATATTCAAATCATCTTCCATATGAGTACACTTGCTCGGGATTATTTTTTACCCCTAGATAAAAGTTTGGGTTTGAACTAAAAAATAGAAACTTTCAAGTAAAATGTGGTATCCGTAATTTTTTCATTTCCCGCTCAATAAAACGATACACCGTGGCGTGCTTACTCCCGCTAAGTAGCATATCGACCGCCCTTTTTGTAATATCTATGGAGTCAAAATTAGCAATAACTCCAACAGTATGTCCATAGATAGAGAGTGTTGATCCTGTTAATTCTTCAATGACTCGTTTTGTTTTTCCATTTCTACCAATAATCCTACTTTTTAACCGATGAATATGGGTTTCTTTTTTTCCAACATAATCTCGAATTTCAAAAAGAAAAAATTCAATATCATCATTAAAAATACGAACGGCATTGTCAGATGAGAATCCCCGTCCTATAGCACGAATAACATTTTCTACTTTTATTGATAAAAGCGGGTCTTGGATTTTATGATCGTCAATCGTAATTTCTCCTTCTTCTGAGTCTATAGTAAGAGTTGTTTGTGATAGTTGTTCAATCAATTTTTTTGTTTCACCCTCATGACCAATCAGCACACCAACTCGATTCTTTGGTATTTTTAAATATCGCATGCTATCCTTTCTCCTTGGTTATTTCGGTATAGAGGTGTTCTTCACGGTAGTTAATATTATACTTTTTGAAATGGTGAAGTATGTTATGAATATCTCTTTTTAAAAATTCCTGAGCCATTGGATGTTCGGTAAGAACTGTTTGACCAACATCAATAATATAGGGTTTCTTGCGATAAAATAAAATATTGTAACTGCTTAGATCCGCATGAACGAGCTGAACTTTTTGGTACATATTTTTCATATAGGTTAAAAGTTGGTCAAAAACTTCTTGAGGATTAGTAATATCTACATCTTTTAAAAGAGGAGCGGGAGTATTTTTAGAGCCTAGATATTGCATGATAAGAATATTATCCCTTCTTATGATGGGTTTTGGAGCAAGAACTTGAGCTTTTTGAAGTCGTTGTAGATTTTTAAATTCCTTTTTTGCCCATTCAAAAATAGTTTCTCGTTTTGTTTTATTAGAGATATCAAATCGAGGATCTCCGATAATATATTGTGATATGTGCTTAAAAGTAGCGGTCGATGTGCGATAAATCTTTATTGCAACAAAGGTGTTTTGTGGTGTAACACCACGAAATATATTTGCTTCTTTACCAGTAGATATTGGAAAATCTACATAATCAATAACTCCATCAGAAATAAATTTTCCTAAAAGGAGTAACGTTGATGTATCAAAAACTTGATCAAGTGTTTTTCGGTCAGTACCAATTCTACTGATTACTTTTTGAAGTTTTTCATCTAGTTTTTTAAGCCATTTTTCGTCCAGAGAAAAATCAGAAGACATCAAGTTCCTCAGGCAATAATTTTCTTCTACTTAGAGTAATGGATTGAGTTCGATTATAACGAAAAACAATATCTGCTTTTTCATTTTGAATATCCCATGGTTTTATAATTAATAAATCTCCTTGACGAACTCGTGCTCTCCTTTTCATTTTACCCGGGATTCGTGCTAATCTCGATTTTCCATCATCACAAATAACATTGATACGAGAACCGCCCATCAATCGTTCTGCAATAGCAAACATTTCCTTCCGTTGTCTTTTAGGGAGAGGTAATCGAATATATTCTTCTCCACCAGATGCGCCTTTTTGCCCATGCCGATTTGATGTGTTTTTTCTGTTCACAGAATCATCCAACTATCACTTTCTCCTATTAATAAATTTGCTATTCTTCAAAGTCCTAGCTCAGATGAAATATTTTGCAGAGCAGATAAACTGATTTGAAGAAATTCTGATAACTCGACATCAACGTCTTCACAGAGAATAATTCGTTTTCGATTGCAACCTGCTGCAAAGGAACTATCTTTAAATTTTCTTAATACTGTTTTTAGTTGAACGTCCTGTAATTTTTTCGTAGGCATCACTAGTGCTGCAGCAATGACTAAACCCGAGACTGCATCAGCAGCAATTAACGATTTATCAAGAGTTGTTTCAGGAACTTGCATAGTATATTGATAATTATGGGACTTAATCGCGTTTATTGATTCAGGGGGCAGAAGTCCCTCAAGCAAAGAAACAGTCATGATAGAATGCTGTTCTGGTGTTTCTTTAGTTAAATCATAATCTAAATCATGTAATAAACCTGTTAATGTCCAGAGTTCTTGATTTTCTCCAAGACAAGTTGCCACATTACCTAAAATTGCTTCTACAGCATACGAATGTTTAATTAAATTTTTTGTTTTAATATACTTACGTAACAGTTCCAAAGCTTCTTCTCTATTAATCATTAAAACAACGATAAAACCGATGACTCATTTAAACTTTCGTAAAAATCTAGCAAAACATTAAGTTAATGAAGGTTATTCTAACTATGGTGTAATACAATAAAAACGATAATGATCGTGGATGATGAAACAAGCATTATAGAACAAATTAAATCTTTTCTAAAAGAGGAAAAATTAAATATTATTAGTGCAACCACCAACCGAGAAGCGTTAAACCTTCTTGATCGCTTAGACGAAGACACGTTTGACGGAGTTCTAATTGATTCTCCACATCCTGCTAGTCAGAATTCTGCTCTGTATTGCTTAAAACCAACAAAAAAAGCAAAAGATGCT